>Ga0163162_10000698_pt1 | contig 30988 bp, 27 predicted proteins | sample S55metaG_FD_115310 | JGI IMG/M metagenome (GOLD analysis project Ga0163162, IMG submission 115310) | Switchgrass rhizosphere microbial communities from Kellogg Biological Station, Michigan, USA - S5-5 metaG | ecosystem: Host-associated > Plants > Roots > Rhizosphere > Soil | place: USA... | reverse complement strand
GCCAACTTTACTCTTAATTAACTTAATTTGTGTGTTCATAATCTGACTGTTTTGGGATTACTTAATAAGTGTCGTTACTTTAAAGTTAATCCCAACTGTCAGATTATATCGTAGCTATTTCACTTTTTAGCATTCTCACATTCTCACATTCTCACATTTCCACATTTCCACATTCATCCATTCATCGGCTCATCAAAATTGCCGATGTTGTTTCACCCAATCTTTGATATAATTGGTTATGTCAGAAGTAGCGGCACCCGGCGCAAATAGTTTTCCCACTCCCATTTCATTTAGCTGCTGCAAATCATCGTCCGGAATGATTCCTCCACCTGTCAGTAATACATCATCCATTTCTTTTTCCTTCATCAGGTGAATGATTTTTGGGAAAACCGTCATATGTGCACCGCTCAGTATACTTATGCCGATTGCATCTACGTCTTCCTGTAACGCGGCATTGACAACCATTTCAGGAGTTTGACGCAAACCGGTATAGATTACTTCCATGCCGGCATCGCGCAATGAAGTCGCGATGATCTTTGCACCACGATCATGTCCATCCAAACCAACTTTCGCAACCAAGACTCTGATCGGACGATTCAATTCTTTGTTCATGATACGAACTGTTGAGTACTCAAATGTAAGTTTCTTTGGTAAATTGCGTTAAATATTCAAGATCATGTTTGATGCATTGCTGGAAAGCTTGAAGAAATTCATCACAATTACAGACGATGAAATTGATTTGCTCAAATCAAAGCTTGAGGTGCGTAAAATCAGGAAGAAACAATGGCTAGTAACTCCGGGGGAATATTGCCGCGCTGAACATTTTATCAGCAAAGGCGTCTTCCGCGCATATTGCATCGATGACAACGGTCACGAGCACATCACCAAGTTGTCGATGGAAGGTTGGTGGATCACGGATATCAATAGTTTTATTTCCGGTGAACCAGCCACTCAATATGTAGAAGCATTGGAAGACGGCGAAGTAGTGGTATTTAAAAAAGAAGTGCTCGAAGAATTATACGAAAAGATTCCCCAGCTCAATAAATATTTTCGGTTGTTGTATCAATTAGCACTTTGCAATAACCAGCAAAGAATTTTCAGGACGATCAGTAACACTGCCGATAAGCATTATTTTCATTTTATTGAACAGTTTCCAACAATTGAACAGCGTGTACCTCAATACATGATCGCTTCATATCTTGGTATCACCCCGGAATTCCTTAGTAAGATAAAAGCAAAAAACAAGAGGCCGTCAAAAAAAATCCTGTCGCAATGAAGAATAGGCATTGACGGTTTCTTAAACTAGTTCAACCTTCTTTCTTAAACTTGTTTATTGGAACCACGGTTCAATCGCATTTAGCTTTGCGTAAAAATTGTTACGCATGGAAAATTTTCCGATAAGAGTTTTGCGAATCGATTCCAGTTACCGGGTTAAAAATTCTTATAGCCGGCTATTGACATCGAAGTTGACCGACCAGTTAAATAAAATATTCGCCGGGGTCATTGTGTCCGAAAGAAATATTTCCGATGACCTTCCATTTCTATCGGAATCCATGATCGACGCAATGTTTCTTCCGGAAGAAAAAAGAACAGTTGAGCAGAAAGAGGCACTAACGCTCTCGGATTCTATGATAGATGAACTAAAAGAAACAGATATCCTCGTTCTGGGTTTGCCGGTTTATAATTTTCATATTGCAGCAAACCTCAAAGCATATATCGATCTTGTGACCAGGGTGGGAATGACTTTCCGATATACAGAAAATGGGACGCAAGGACTGGTTCAGGATGTGAAGGCTTACGTCGTCATCACATCCGGTGGCACAGCAATGAACAGCGATATGGATTTTGTATCCAGCTACATCCGGTTTATTTTATCATTTATCGGAATTACTGATGTGCACTTGATTGACGCCACGCAATTGAGAACAAAAGGGGCTGACGAGATCATTGCGCGAGCAATTGCTGAAATTGAATCGGCCATCGTGCCAGCGTAGCAAATCGCGTCAAGTTAACTCTACTTTATCCTGTTTAAGTGCGTCTTCACGCAATTTTATTTCGCGCGGTCGTTTGACATTTCGAGATTGATTATACCTTAGCGAGTAATTCAAACGTATGCGCAACATATCTTTTATCTGCCTGGTTCTATCAATTACTGCTTGTACAAATTCTACAGACAATAAGGAAAAAGAGCTACAGTCATTGCTTGACAATAAAGAATATTTTAAACTTCGGGACAGGCTGTCTGTTGAAAGCGATCAGATCAGCGACGCAAAGAAGATTTTTTTCCGCGCTTACGTGAGGAACGCGTTTAATGACAATGGAAAATCGAATGAAGATATTGAAGCACTATTGACAAAATATACTTCCGCAATTTCTGATTCGTCGAAAGCAAATTTGCTCGAAAAACAAGCCGATAATTATTTTAAAACCTTCCAATACGCTGCAGCTGCATCAGTCGACAGCGAACTCGTCAAAAATTATTCGACCAAGCTGGATTCGGAAAGGCTCTCAGATATCAAGAACGATTTGTTAGCCAGAAAGGGTTTGCGCAACATTTCTCCACAGGAATTGTACATAAACGGAAACGATACTGTTTATTGGAAGAAAGATAAGGTCGGTTTGATAGAAATCCCGGTTAGACAGAAAGACTCGGTCTATAGTTGCATATTCGATACAAGGGCAAATATTTCAACGATATCAAAAACATACGCGGCCAAATTGCATTTGAAGATTCTTGATGACAGCTTCGATGTCGGAAGTGGGCTGACCGGCATCACATTCAAGTCGCGCATGGGCATTGCCGATAGTATATTTATTGGACATATCCTCGTACGAAATGTAGTTTTCCAGGTTCTGCCTGACGAAGTTTTATATTTTGAGCCAATTCAATTTAGAATAAATGTTATTATCGGCTACCCGGTAATTCAACAGTTGAAAGAGGTGCAGGTGTATCAGGATGGAAAAATGATCATTCCGAAAAAAGCGACATCGACTGATCTACACAACCTCGCGATGGATGGATTAAGTCCGATAATTGCGGTGAAGACAGGCAATGATACACTTGGATTTCATTTTGATTCGGGTGCAACAAGTAGTGATTTCTACAGCACGTACTTCGACAAGTACAAGAAAGAAATCACAAGTCGCGGAAAATTGCAAAAAGTGCAGACTGGTGGAGCGGGAGGAACTATCACGACAGAAGTCTATGCATTAGACAGCGTAGTCCTTAATATTGCGAACAAACCAATAACATTGAAAAACGTCGGTGTGCATATTAAAGCAATCGACAAACACTGGAAAGAAAAATTTTATGGAAACCTTGGACAAGATCTAATCTCTCCATTCAAAGTGATGATCATAAATTTTGATGATATGTATATCGACTTCAGGTAATCAGATAGCCGATAACATCGCGTCAATGCGTTTGGATGTCTCCGCAGCACCGAGAATCGCAGCGATTTCAAAAACCGGAGGTCCTTTCTTTTCTCCAACCAGCATAATTCTAAAGGGTAGTTGCAGTTCGCCAGCTTTAATATTTCTCTCTGCAGCAAGTTCTTTAAAATAGTTTTCGATGGAACCCGCACTCCAGTCACTCAATGATGAAAGTTTGCGCGAGAACGCGGAAAAAAAAGTTGATTTTTCCGGACTCCATTTTGGCCTCACAGAATTCAAATCCCAATTTGTTGGTGCTTCGAAAAAGAATTTTGCCTGGTCATAAAAATCAGTCAACAGTGTACAACGATCTTTTACGGATTCAAGGACCCGCGTGAATTTATTGTCGTCAGTGATATCAATGCCTTTTTCTTCAAAAATTTTCTTCACTTCTTCTTTAAAACTAATTGCTTCATCTTTCTTGATCCATTCGTGATTGAACCACTTTGCCTTTTCATAATCGAATTTCGCTCCTGACTTGTGAACACGTTCAATAGAAAATTTTTCAATCAGTTCTTCAAGTGAGAATATTTCTTGCCCGCTCCCATCATTCCATCCCAGCAGTGCAAGCATATTGACAAAAGCGTCTGGTAGAAATCCTTTTTCTTTGAAACCACCGATTATTTCTCCGGTCTTTGGATCTTTCCAGTCCATAGCAAAAACCGGAAAGCCAAGGCGATCGCCATCGCGTTTGCTCAGTTTGCCGTTGCCGTCAGGTTTTAATATCAATGGAAGATGCGCCCATTGCGGCATATTTTCTTCTCCGAATAAATATCTCCACAACAAAATATGAACGGGCGCACTCGGTAACCATTCTTCTCCACGAAAAGCATGGGTGATTTTCATCAGGTAATCATCAACTACAACGGCGAGGTGATATGTCGGCATACCGTCTGCCTTCAAAAGAACTTTATCGTCAACGATACCTGTATTGAAGTTGACTTCGCCACGTATCATATCGTGCAGCGCTACCGTTTCATGTTCCGGCATCTTAACGCGAATGACATGCGGAGCGTTATCGCCGAGCAATCGTTCTGTTTCTTCCAACGTCATGCTAAGTGAATTCCGCATCTTCATTCGGATCCTGTGATCATATTGCGGAGAAGGATTTTCAGCGCTTTTATATGTGTCACGCATCGTTTCTAATTCTTCAGGCAACTCAAATGCGTAATATGCTTTATCAGATCTCACCAATTGTTCGGCAAATTCCCGGTACATATCTTTTCGTTCACTTTGCCTGTATGGCGCATAAGGGCCACCGTGAATTGGACTTTCATCAGGTTCAAGGCCGCACCAGCTCAACGTTCTAAAAATATATTCCTCCGCGCCGGGAACAAAACGCGATTGATCGGTATCTTCGATACGTACAATAAAATCTCCTCCGTGCTGGCGGGCAAACAAGTAGTTAAAAAGAACGGTTCGTACTCCGCCCAAATGGAGTCCCCCTGTTGGACTTGGCGCAAATCTGACTCTCGGTTTTTTCTGCATGACCTGCAAAGATATGAAGAGAGTGGGCAAGAAAAATGGATCCTTGGCTTGATTGGGATTCAAGACATACTGGTATGCTCAAAATAAACGTTGATAAACTTTAAAGTTTTTTATACATTCATTCGTGAAATTTTTATTCGCTTTTCTCTTGGTTTTTAGTAGCGCAGTTGCATGTGCACAGATCACATATGAAACGGTATACGTTGATTATGACAGCGCGTGGCAATACAAGAATCTCAAAATAGTTCCCATCAGATCAAAAAAGGGCGGCCCCGGACGATACCCGGGAGTTGTCTCACTAAGCCAGGCAATAAAACTGGGGATCGCCACTGTAAGCGAGCGAGGAACCGCATCTACTGAAAACGTGCATCTCCTGCGGATCGATAACCATTCAGATAAGTCTATTTATATATCATCTGGTGAAGTGATTGCGGGTGGGAGACAAGACCGAATGATTGCGCGGGACACAATCCTTGCGCCTTCGGAAAAAGATCAATACGTGCCAGTGATGTGCGTCGAGGAAGGAAGATGGAGTGACAAAGAAAAGAAATTTGTTTACAGCAACTTTGCAAATCCTCATTTAAGGAAAGTGCTTGATCAAAACAAGAACCAGGTGTTGATTTGGAAAGAGATCAATAACCAATTGGATCAGGGCGGCATCAAAAGCAAATCGCTTGCCTATCTTTCAAAATACGGCGATAAAAAACTAGCTCCGCAACTTGATGAATATTATAATTTCTTTCTCGAGAAATTCCGAAAGACGGACAGTACAGTAGTTGGATTTGTTGCTGTATCCGGAGATCGTGTAATTGGCTCCGATATTTTTGCTTCAAAAAATTTATTCTACAGTCAACTTGAGCCGCTATTAAGAGGTTACACAGATGACGTCATCACTTTTGGTTCATCAATCTCTTTTCCAGACATCGCACTACATGAATACATGGACAAACTCCTGAAAGATGAAAAGAGCCAACAGGATTTTGTTAAGGACAACGGGAAAATATTTCGGGTATTAGGAGAAGTGATACATGTGAATACGTTTTAAATCCAGTGGACGGTAGACAGATGATTTTTGACAGTTTCAAAATGCAATTTTCGCCTGGGTCTGTCAACTGTTAACTCTCATTCAATAACTGTCAGCCGTTTTCATGATCTTTGCTTCATGTTCTATTTTGTCAAGACTCCCTGGGTATTAAAGAAGTTTTATTCCGGATGTATTTGGAACATGGAGCGCGATAAGAAAATTATTTATCTCACGTTTGATGACGGTCCTCATCCTGTTGCAACACCTTTTATACTCGATGAATTAAAAAAATACGACGCAAAGGCAACTTTTTTTTGCATAGGAAAAAATGTCGTTGAACAACATGATTTGTATCGGCGTATTTTAATGGAAGGACATCGTGTAGGCAATCATTCACACACGCATGTAAATGGATGGAAGACGGCAGATCGAGCGTACATCGAGGACATACAACGTGCCGCAAGTTATATCGATTCAAATCTATTCAGACCACCCTATGGAAGAATCAGTCGCTTCCAGGTTAATAATCTAAAATCTGCATTCAATTTTAAGGTAGTAATGTGGGATGTTTTGAGTGCTGATTTTGACAAATCTCTCTCTAGCGAAAAATGCGCACTCAACGTCATTGCCAATGCACGCGCCGGATCAATTGCAATTTTTCACGACAGTGAAAAAGCATTTGAAAGAATGAGCATCGCTCTCCCAAAAGTACTTCTGCATTTTCACGAACAAGGTTATGCTTTTCATGCTATCCATTAAGTGAAGATGCTTAGATGGATGTACAAATAATCTTTACAAAAATCGTGTCGAATAAAAACATACACACGTAAGCCTAAGAAAAAAAATTGCGGAAATAAAAATAAAGGAGAAAATTTTGTTGTGGAGACTGGCTATTAATGAATTGGGCCGGGGTAGACACCCTGGCCCGTTTTTAATCCGTACCCTATGAAAACTGATTTAAAGGTAGAACATTTTTTGATTCGTGCAAAGTAATTTACGAGGTGACTCAGTACCGTAGACTGATCTATAAGTTTTTACTTATTCAAAACCATGTTAATTTCTTTGCGTTATCGAGATAAAAAAATATTAGTCTTCTACTTTGAAAGCGATGTTTCGACATCGGATTTTATCCGGAGGAAAGCGATTTATTACCGAATTTTGGCTCCGTTTTTAAAAGCAAGTAATCATGAGTTTTGTAGACACACATTGCCATTTGTACGTTGAAGATTTTGCTGAAGACATTGAAGGCATCATACAAAGGGCAGAGAATGAGGGAGTTAAAAAGTTCTTCCTGCCGGCCATAGATAGTGATTCAACGAAGGCATTACTTGGGTTGGAAAAACGATTTCCGGGGAAATGCTTTGCGATGACCGGGCTCCATCCTTGTTCCGTGAAGGCGAATTTTGAAGAAGAACTCGGACTGGTTCAACAGTCTCTTGCCGCCCGGAGATTTGCTGCAGTTGGAGAGATCGGGCTCGATTTTTATTGGGATAGAAATTTCGATAAAGAGCAATATAAGGCCATGAATGAGCAGATTGAATGGGCGCTTCATTATGATCTTCCCATTGTTATTCACTCCCGCGATTCGATGGCGCAAACAATTGAAGTAGTAAGGTCACATCAGCGTGGCCGGCTCCGAGGTATTTTTCATTGCTTTACCGCGGATTATGAGTCCGCGACGCAAATCATGGACCTCGGCTTTTATATGGGAATCGGGGGTGTTGTAACTTTTAAAAATTCAAAACTTCCACAGGTCATTGAAAAAATAGGCCTGAGCCATGTTGTACTGGAAACCGATGCTCCTTATTTAACGCCGGCCCCTTTTCGTGGTAAGCGAAATGAAAGCAGTTATATCAAATACATAGCTGAAAAACTTGCTGACATCATGCGCATCAGCAAAGAGGACGTTGGCGCAATAACAACGGCAAATGCCGAAAAAATATTCGGCAACTAAACACTGAAACAGTATTTTTGCCACCCGCAAAAAATGCGATTAATGGAGAGGTGTCCGAGTGGTTGAAGGAGCACGCCTGGAAAGTGTGTATACTCGAAAGGGTATCGCGGGTTCGAATCCCGCCCTCTCCGCAGCCGTTATAAATCCACAGAATTTAATTCATCGATCATCAGCCGTTAGGTCTTTTGATCAGGCGATTTATCCAGAATATCTCCCAATTCGATGCTTCCGGAATTAAATTTTTTTTATTTTTACCGTCCTTTGTTACACAAAAAGAAAAGCGACTTAATGTAGAAGCACCATCAATATCTTACGCATTATCTCTTTCAAGAAAATTCTACTGGAAACAACTGAAACCAATATGCTGTTGAATTCCCGTCACGGTTAAGCGCACTGATTGTCGTTTCTTTTCAAATTAATAATTGGATATCTGCTCCAACAATTTGAAAGGACCTGGTTTTATTATTTCATTCGTCTTAGAACTGCTGATATGGTTAATAAGGAAAAGATATCAAAATGGTTTACCAAAGGGAAAATCATTTTTGCATCCATTGCTGCGATCATTACATTCTCTATAACACTGTATAACCAATTTAAAAGCGCCAAAAAAACGGAGATATCCGGTTTCGTATCATCCGCAAAAGAATCCGTTATTCCGGTAGATGCTGTGGTCAAAATTATTAGTCCCGTCCAAAGCCAGACAGAAACGGATGCACAGGGAAAATTTAGATTTAAAATTGAAAACCTGCAGAGCGATACGTTTCTTCTTCTTGTCCAGAATAAAAAAACAAATACTGAACTCAAGCAAAATGAATGGGTAGATGCATCAGACGGGCGAAAAGACATCATTGTTCTTTTCAACCCGAATGTCAATGACGGAAGAATTTATTACCAACTTGGAAAAAGCAACGCGAACAGCCCGGCCATGAGAGCGCCGGAAATAATTAATTCATTCAAGAAAGCGTTTCATATAAAGAAACGACGTTGAGCTATTTTCTATGCCCTCTGCGCCTCCTTTGACTTTGCGCCTTTGCGTGACATAAATACCGCAAAGACGCAAAGTAACGTTTGATTAATGTTTGTGATTCGAATATTTTTTTTATTTTCGGTTCAGACTTCTGTATTTCAAATAAACTTTCGCTTAAAGTCTACGCTATTCAATTTTCAGGAAATAATCAGCTATTCAAACTTGCGCAACACGACTAAATTAAAACAGATCCTGCTTAAGTATAATTTGGATTTGGCTATGGAGGAGGAAGATCTGTTGAAAATGACGCTGGTTGATAAAACTTCCGGTCGCATGCAATCATTTGAGCATGCGTCGTACAGCCAGCTTATCAGCAAGGCATACAGTTTTATGTTGAAAGAGTTGAGAAAGGAATTGAGTAGCCAGGATAAAGACATACGCTCTGCCAGGCTGGGTAAACGGTTGGAAGAATAACCGTATTCGTTTGTGGATTCTTCGTAAAAAACCTGCGGAAAATATGTCTAGATTGATTTTGCTCTCAGCGATCCTAATTTTTTTCATCAATACCGGTGTGGGACAGCCGATAAAGCATGTTGTGCTGATCTCGATCGACGGATTCAGGCCTGAATTTTATCTTGATAAAAGTTGGCCGGCGCCCAATCTCCAATTGCTGATGCAACATGGCGTTTATGCTCATCATATGAAATCGGTTTTTCCCAGTTACACATATCCAAGTCATACGGCAATGTTAACCGGTGCACTACCTGCACGAAGCGGAATCTTTTTCAATCAACCCAAAACAAGCAGGGGTGAATGGAATTGGTTTACCAGTGCAATCAAAGTTCCTACGCTTTGGCAACAGTTGAAAAGAAATAATATGGCGACAGCTGCCATTGAATGGCCCGTAAGTGTTGATTCAACCATTACGTATAACATCCCGGAAATCTGGAACAATGCCCACCCGGAAGATCGCATTACGGAAACCAGGAAATATTCCACACCCGGTTTAATTGAAGAAGTCGAACATTATGCAACAGGAAAGTTGGACAGTACGAACATGAATGAAGAATATTTCAGTCTTGACGAAAATGCCGGACGCACTGCTGGATATATTTTGAAAACCAAACGACCATCTCTACTCGCAGTTCATTTCGCTTGCGTGGATGGAATGCAACACGGCTATGGCCGTGATGCGGATTCAGTTCGACTAGCTGTTGCAGTGGTGGATCGGGCGATTGGAGAGATCATTGAAGCAATGGTGCAAGCTGGGTTGGAAGACAGTACCGCGGTACTTATTGTCGGGGATCACGGATTCTCGAACGTTCAAGGAGTGTTCCGCCCAAATATGCTCCTAACGGGAATGCCCGGGCGCTTTATTACTTCCGGGGGATCTGCCTTTTTATACAGTTCTTCAAAGAACCCGATTGAAATTTCTTCTATGGTTTCATCACTGGCAAAAAAAATCGATTCGCTTCCTTCGGAAATGAAAAAATTATTTCGAATTGTTCAGCGTGAAGAATTAAATCGAATGGGAGCAGATTCCGCCGCAATTCTTGCCCTGGCTGCCGTTCCCGGAACAGTATTCACTGCATCAGTGGTTGCGGCGAAGCCGGTCAACAACGGACCTGGGACAACCATACAACAGGGTCCATCCAATCAGCTCTTCTACCCAAGTTCGGGTGGTCATCACGGTTATGATCCGAATTTACCCGAAATGTATACCGGTTTTATTGCATTCGGAGCCGGTATCGAAAAAGGAAAAAGTATCGATTCATTGACGGTTACGGATATTGCCCCGTTGATTGCAAAATTATTGGGAGTTGTATTTTCTACGCCGGATGGAAAAATTATTCCGGGAATTACTGTTCAATGAAAAAAACCGACGATCGATTATTATTCGGATGGAGGATCTGAAATTAAAATCAATAATTCAACAGTTCAATATGAAATGCTCAAGTATTGATGCCGGGATTCCGTCAAACTTGAATATTTCATATTGACTTAATGATTATTTCTTTTCGGACCTTATTGCAGAATCACGCGTACACTTCAAAGTTTTCTCACCCGGATATTTTTAAACATCACCTTTTGTCCATGATGCTGGATCATGATATGACCATTGGTTTGTTTTCCATATTTCGGGTTGTTCTTGAATTTACTTTGCGCGAGTAATTTGTTCATCTCCGGCGAACCATTTTCGAACTCGACAATTTTTTTCCCATTCAGCCAATGCTCTACATGATTTCCTTTCACAATTAATTTTGCAGTGTTGTATTCTCCAATGGGCTTCAACGTTTTGTTTGTCGGAATAATGAGGTCGTACAATGACCCAGCGGAGCGTATAGGTGCCTTATCGTTGAAATTAATATCATCCAGGATTTGCATTTCAAAATTATCAAGCCAGTTTGGGCTGTTTCCATTTCCGGATTCATGTGTAAGATTTTCCTGCACATGATAAAATACACCACTGTTTCCAGCCGGTGTAACTGCCCATTCGAGTTCGAGTTCAAAATCTTTGTACTCGTCCTTCGTTACCAAATCAACATTTGGTACTCCTGTTTGTGCGACGAGTGCACCATTTTCAACTTTCCAGGCCTGATCCGGGAAAGTGCTCATGCCGTAGCCTCTGAGTTTGTCCGTTGAATGCCCATCAAATAAAACGATCCAATTGCCTTGTGCCATGCCAGCGAACGGCAAGCTGGTTAATGCAATGATGCAGTAGAGAATTGCTTTTTTCATAATGAAAAAAATTGTTTGGTTAAAAATAAATGACTGGAATGTTTTCCTAGGCAGACTTAGATCCGGCAATCAAAAAAAACTAATGATGGAGTTAAAAAAGACTCCTTAACCAATCAACGGCCAATAGATGACTACAGCAGGTGACCGTTGGTTGTTAAAGGTAATGATTTTTGCGAGGTGGTGAAACTGGTTTTTAAGTAAGAGATAAAGAGTGTGATGAGCCGTCAAAACTCATCGAAACAAAAATTTTCAGGGCAGAAAACACTTCCATTTTTTTGATGCAAGCAATAGCCCATTTCGCTCAACTCGAACCTCATTTTCGCATTCGCTTTGCAAACGGCGGACTTCATTTTACTATCGGTCGAAAAAAAATTGGATTAAAAGAAGAAAATTTTTTTTAATGATTACTTTTGTATGCTAATAAATTATCCTTGTACAATCTTCACCGTGACATATTAAGCAGGGCAGACAGAACGCGACAATTTAATGTCGGCGGATCTCTTATTACTACTTACACTTGTAGAACGAGGAATAAATTTGGTGACAACTGGAGCCAATATAACTATATCGCATACGTTACAAAAGGAAAAAAGATCTGGCACTCCAATAATGGTTCCTTCGAGTTGAAAGAAGGGGATTGTGTGTTTGTCAGAAAAGGGGCTTATATCATCGAGCATTTTTTTGATTCGCGGTTTTGCTTTATCATTTTTTTCATGCCTGATGAATTCATTTGTGAAGTTTTAAAAAGCAAAGCAACTCCTTTGCAAAGGGCCGGTCAAAAATTTGATCCGATCATTAGAATAGAGAATAATGCATTTGTACAATTTTTCTTCCAGTCAATGATGCCACACTTCGATGCGTTTCAGGAGCCTGATCCATCTTTGCTGGAACTGAAATTTAAAGAGCTTATACTGACTATTGCAAATAATCCTTCGAATGGAGAGCTATTGTCTTTCTTTGCGTCGTTATTACAACAACCCCGTTCTGTTTCATTGCAGAATGTAATGGAAGATAACTTTTCTTATAACCTAAAGTTGGAAGAGTTCGCGAGATTGAGTTCGCGCAGCTTGTCAGCTTTTAAACGTGATTTTCAAAAAACATACAATGTTTCGCCAGGTAAATGGCTCCTGGAAAAAAGATTGAATCATGGATTCCATCTGATCACCAACGTTGGAAAAACGGTAGCAGAAGCCGCATTTGAAAGTGGGTTTGAAAATCCTTCACATTTCAGTCGCGCTTTTCGCGCGAGGTTCGGTAATTCTCCGCTCTCGATCAAACAACAAATTGCAGTTTGAACTTTTCAGTCAATTCTATGGACTGTACAGTAACGCCTTCGGATAATCATAGTCCTAATTTTGTGCTCGCAATGATTAAACACTATCCAAATGAGCACAAAAACAATTCAAGGAAAATTATGGAGTGTCGCTCCTACATATTGGTCGCGGCATTTTGAACCGTGGTTTTTACCAATGTATTCAAAGGTTCTTGAACAATTGAAACTTACAGAAGATCATTTACTGTTGGATGCAGGATGTGGTTCCGGTCTTTTTAGTTATCTCGCAATTAATACCGGAGCAGAAGTGATCGGTGTCGATGCTGCACCTGGTTTATTGGAAGTGGCAAAAAACAGAAATCCCCAAAATAATTTTTTGGAAGAAGATCTCGAATCATTGCCTTTTACAGACAATAGGTTTGATGTAGTGACGGCTTTCAACTCTTTGCAATATGCCGGAAATTTTCAAAATGCATTAGCAGAACTAAATCGTGTTTTGAAACCTGGTGGACGATTGGTGATTGGCATTTGGGACAAACCAGAAATGAGTGATGCAACATATGTGTTGAAATCAATCGGAACATTGTTGCCGCCACCACCGCGGGGAACACCTGGACCATTCGCGCTTTCTGAAGATGGCAAGATGGAGTCAGTTCTCGAGGAAGCCGGATTGAAATTGACATACAAGACGCGCGTGGCTTGTCCTTTCCTTTACAGAAGTGTAACTGATGGAATAAAAAGTTTTATGGGAACCGGACCAGCGGCAGCAGCGATGAATAGTAACAGTAGGCAAACGGTTGAAGCGATTATCACAAGGGCATTGAAACCATTCCGTTTGCCAGATGATTTTCACTTTCTCCAAAATAGCTTCCTCGTTTTTATGGCCGAGAAATAATTTTTTCAATAGACTTTTTTTATACTCCGGGCGGATCCCGCAAACATCCAGGTATCAGGACGGTAGCGCGGCGATCCGCCAGGAATATAAAAAAGTTACAAGCGGCAAGATCTCTTGATTGCGGTTGTCTATAAACGTTAGACGAAGTAACAAATTATCTACCGCTAAATGCACCAACAATGACCTGTCCTAGATTAAAAACAAACCTTATCGGTATTGTGCGGATTTTCTTTCTGCCAATACTTCTTATCGCCGAAACCGCAGTTGCGCAATCCAGCATAACCGGTGTTGTTGTAGGAGAGAACAACAACCCGGTGACTCATGCAAATGTGCTGTTGTTGCAATCAAAAGATTCCTCACTTGTTAAGGGCATTTTATCTGCTGATGACGGAAGTTTTGTATTTCAGAACGTACCAGCGGGAGAATATCTCGTTGAATCGTCATCAACAGGATTTAAGCAGGCATACTCAAATCCGTTTACGATCACTGAAAACGGTTCGACAAACGTCGGTAAAATGATTTTGAGTCAATCATTTTCTGAAATGAATTCGGTAATAGTCGTTGCAAAAAAGCCGTTGTATGAGCAAAAGCAGGATCGCCTTGTCATCAATGTACAGAATAGTATCACCGCAGCAGGAAATTCTGCATTGGATGTATTAGAACGCTCACCTGGTGTTACGATCGACAGGCAAATCGGGTCCATTGCGATTAAAGGCAAAGAGGGAGTGGCTATCATGATCAATGGCAAAATAAATTACATGCCTGCGAGTGCAGCAATAGAAATGTTACAGGGAATGAACTCTGGTGATATCGAAAAAATAGAATTGATTACGGTTCCACCTTCCAAAGTAGATGCAGAGGGACAGGCAGGATATATCAACATTGTTTTGAAATCGAGCGACCGGTATGGAACTAATGGGTCAGTGTCCGGAACGATCGGGTATGGAAACGGACCTGTTGCCGCTGCAACAGTTAGCTTAAATCATCGCCAGGGAAAAATAAATGTTTATGGGAATTTGTCTTACTCCCGGGTTGAAAAACCACTTCCAATCTATTTGCATTCAAAATTTGTGAGTGATGGAAATATATTGGAGAATTTTTTTGCAACAGACAGAAATGAAATCACTGCCAATTTCAATGGCAGAATTGGAATCGACTATCAATATAGTAATAAAACTGTATTTGGAATTTTGATTTCAGGATATGACAATCATTACACACAGTCTGAAAATAATGATGTCCTGATGTTGAAGAATAGCAAGACCGATACCACTGCGAAACAACATAATAGTGAATTAAATCATTGGCAAAACATAGGCGTTAACCTGAATATGCAACATGACTTTAGCCAGAACAGCAAGTTGACAGTGAACCTGGACTATATCTATTATCGAAACAATCAGCCATTCACATATCACTCGTCCTTTTATGACAATGAAGGAAAGTTTGTTTACGACGAACATAAAATGAGTACAAAACAAACACCGATTTCATTTTGGATCGCGGCAGTGGATTATTCAAAAAAGTTTGGACAGAAGTTTTTGCTCGAATTCGGTTTTAAATCAACTGTTGCTCACTTCTATAATGATCTTGGTGTGTTGCGTCTCAAACAAGGCGCCTGGATCGAAGATTCTGCATTGACAGCGCAATATACCATGAATGAGAACTACACAGCAGGATATGTGTCATCGGATTATACTATCAGCAAGGATACAAAAGCAAAACTGGGCTTGCGTTATGAATATACAAATTCAAATCTTGGGAATACGACTGTTAAAAATATCGTCGACAAGCATTACGCAAATTTGTTTCCTGTGATTAGTTTATCACATGCATTTAATGAGAATAATGGACTGACACTATCATACAATATGCGCATTGCACGTCCGACATTCAACAATCTGGCGCCATACATATACTATGTAAATGAAAACACGGTGGTGACAGGTAACCAAACGTTGCAGCCTTCGATTGCAAACACTATTGCCGTTGATTATTCATTCAGAAAATATATTTTGTCTGTTTCCTTCACGGACGAGAGTAATGGCATCGCAATATTTCAACCAACGATCGACGCTGCTTCGAAGAAGGTAATCTTAAGACCTGAAAATATCGATCAGCGACTCGCATCCATTATGATAACTGCACCGATCGATGTCAATGAATGGTGGACGATGCAATATAATGTCATGGGTGTTTGGCAGGAAGTAACAGCAGGTGCGGACGCAAGCAAAAATGCATATATGAATGTCAACCTAAATGCGACTGAAACTTTCAAATTGCGGAAGAATATTTCCTTTGAATTATCGGGTATGTGGCAGTCAAAGCGCTATGAAGGTATTTATTTGCAAAAAGGATACGGCTCATTGAATGTTGGGATAAGAAAAAAATTGGCTGGAACAGGAGGCACGTTCACCTTGTCCGCAGTTAACTTACTGGTGACGATGGATAAAATCTGGAACGCGGATTACCCGGAGCGAAATCTTGTCACGGACTTTCATGTGAACTTTAACCAGCGTACATATTCCCTGACATATTCCAGGAATTTCGGTAACAATAAACTGAGAGATAAAAGAGAGAGGGCTACTGGTGCCGAAGATGAAAAAGGGAGAGTGCAATAAAATATGACTAAATAGATAAAACAAACAAGTGGATCGTTGATCACTGAGAAATCAACTATTAAAAATTAAACTATGAACAAAAAACAAATTCTTGCTGCAGCAATGTATGTAATTGTAGCGATGGCAGCAGGAACAGTAAAAGCACAAGCAAGCAAAAAAATTTCTTTCCATTCAGGTCTGAATCTTATCGAAACTGCAATCGCCAGATTCGATCCAGACTTTGCAATCAATACAAAGCTCATGCGGAATTTCAGAAAGGATTTTCCAAAAGCAAAAGATGCAACCTGGTACACATTGAAAGACGGATATGTTGCAAGATTTGACGACGGCGGCATGAAGCACATGGCTGGCTATGATCTTTCGGGAAAATGGCAATACAGCATTATTTCATACGGTGTCAAAAACTTGCCAGAAAGTGTCAGATCACAAGTAAAAAGTGTCTACTATGATTACACGATCAGTTTTGTACAGGAGATCACTGTACATGGTCAGACGATTTTTCTAGTGCACATTGAAGACGAGCACACTTTGAAAACAGTTCGTGTCATGGAAGATGGCATGGACACAATTGAAGAATTTAATAAATCAATATAATTATTTAAAAATACTCAGTAGGTCAGTGGTTATTACTCAACCGGGGAATGTTTCTACATTCCCCTTTTTGTTTATAATATTTTTCCCGATTTGAGATTTGGAGATATTCTTGGAATAAACTTCACTAGACGAAGTCCCTGTTTGAAAAATTAATGTTATTGCGGGCTTTCCGTATTGCGACATTCATATATTCCGTATATATTTATCGCCAACCCTCAATCCGATATTTTCTATGAAAACCGTAAGAGAAAATATTCTGATCAATGCAACTGGTGTTGTAGAATATTTCAAATCAAAAAGGATTCTACTTGATTTTTCAATTGACAGCTTCAGATCCATTGATATTTTTATCGATCAGCAGAAAAGCGGCACGGAAGCTCCCGAATCATGGTCAGATTTTTCTGAGCACATGTTATTTTCGCTCGGTGCATATGTTGGAGAAACAATCTTAAAAAATGTGGCTACTTCAAGCTGGATAATTGATGACAATAATCAGTATGAAAATAAAAATCCGATTATCAAGCTATCTAACGGCAAATTGATTGATCCCGTTGAACAGGTTACCAATCGGTTTAATAATGGGGCAGCATACGAATTATACGCTTTCGGCGCAACGATTCAAAATGAAATGACAAAAGAAAATTATTGGAATAAATTTAAGAATGATTTGCAATTTCGCGCTGAAATGTCGGGAAAACGAAAGCTGGGATTTGGTTAAAAACGATAAGGAAATTATCGCGCATTGGGGTCTTACACCGCGAAAACAACTTCGCGTTCTTTCTTCATAATTTTTTTCCTATGCTTAACACCCCACATTTCAATTTCAACAATGATTTTTTTTAATGTCCTTCCATACGGTGTGATGGCATATTGAACGATATCCTCACGTCTACCTACATACGTTTTTTGGATAAGCTGATTTGTCTCTAAGTCCCTCAATTCCTTAGCCAGCATTTTTGGGGTGATGCCTTTAATGTCGCGCTCGAGATCTTTAAATCGAAGATTCTCGAACATCAGTGAAAACAGAATAGGCAGTTTCCATTTTCCATTTAAAATATGCAGCGTATCACGGATGGGAAGTAGTGAGCGCGTGCAACTTTCGAGTGTGTCTGGTGCTTCCTTTTTCATAGTAATCGCTTAATTGTTACTTCCCTTTTGTATAGTGCTATCCAGAAGGGAAGTTTGACGCATTTGAGGTTTTCAAAAAATAAATTTGATACTGAAATTAAACTTTAATCCTATAATGAAATGTAAAATTAAATTTAAAATCATCGTGCTTTTCATGATACTGTGCATTTGCAAAATTACAAATGCACAGGTTTCATTGACAAACCGGATCATTTCGGTGCACAAGACCTCATCAAAGGTGGTAATTGACGGATTATTGGAGGAAACTGTTTGGCGAACGGCAGCTGTTGCGGACAGTTTTATCAATAAGTGGCCAACTGACAATGGGAACGCAAAACTTCAAACGGAAGTAAGAGTGCTTTACGACGATTCATACATATATTTTGGGATTAAGGCCGGTATCGCCGATAAAGATCTTGTCATCCAATCTTTAAAAAGGGATATTAATCCCTACTATAGCGATGGCGTTTCCGTCGTACTCGATCCATCTGGCAAAAATACTTCGGGTTATACTTTTGGAGTAAATGCTTCTGGCGCACAAATGGATGGGATCGTTCAAGTGAACAGCGATTCGTTTGACTGGGATACGAAATGGTATTCTGCATCACACCAGGGAAAGGGATTTTGGACAGCAGAACTTGCCATTCCATTTAAATCATTTCGTTTTCCAAAAGATCAAACTCAGTGGGGAATCAATTTTATCAGGAATGACATGTCGAATAATTGTTTCTCGACATGGAACCAGGTACCCATTCAATTCTTTGGTGCAAATTTGAATTGTCTTGGAAAAATTCAACTCGCCGATGGTGTGCCCGGTATTCGCAACAACAACGCATTTATTCCGTATGTATCAACTAAAATTGACCAGGACGAAAATAAAAAAACATCTACTACACTCAATGCTGGGCTCGACGCGAAGATCGCATTGAGCTCATCTATGAATATTGACGCAACAATTAACCCTGATTTTTCACAAATAGATGTCGACAGGCAAATCATCAACCTCGAAAGATTTAGCGTTCTGCTTCCTGAAAGAAGAACATTTTTTCTTGAAAACAGCGATCTCTTTTCAAATATTGGTATCGTTGATGCCGCGTTACCATTTGTATCAAGGAAAATTGGGTTGACTGATGACGGGCGAGTTGTTCCAATCATTGCCGGTGTACGATTGACAGGAAATCTGAACCCGGCATTGCGCATTGGTGTCATGAATATTCAATCTGCAAAAAAATACGGACAACTTCCGCAGAACTATACGGTGGCAGCATTTGATCATAAAATTTTCCAACGCTCGAATATCCGCGGCATATTCACGAACAGGCAGGAAGTTTCAGGAAGGGATGCAAAGCAAGGAAGTACACAGGAATTCAATCGTGTTGCCGGAACAGAATTGAATTTGCTATCAAACAACTCAAAATTTAATGGCAGATTAGGCTATTATCAATCATTCAATCCTGGGAATTTGAAATCGTCTGGTTTCGGATTGGCAAGTGTTGGTTACACAGATAAAAATTGGAGCCTGGTTGGAGGGTGGGACCAGATAAACACCAATTTTATTGCCGACCTTGGATTTACCCCACGATTGTATAATTATGATGCTATCAATGACACTACTGTTCGTATTGGTTACAATCATTACAATGCTGGTATTGATTATTATTTCTATCCTCGATCCAACAAAACTATTAACTCAATTCAGTACAGCGTCAAAACAAATCGATACTATACCACATCCAAAACTTTTATTGAGTCGAATGCTATCGGCTCCGTGGATATATTATTTGCCAATCGAACCGAGGCGTTTGCATCATGGACCCAAAATTCAGTGAACCTTCCTTTTGCAACGACAATTTTTTCTGAAACGGGCAGCCTCGCCAAGGCAAAATATAGTTTTGGTTTTCTTACTTTAAAATATGCATCCAATTTTCTTCTCCCATTTTCTTGGGGACTTTCGGTTGATCATGGAGGTTATTACAATGGGACAAGAACGACGGTTACCGGCAATATCAAATATCGTCGCCAGCCTTGGGGAAATTTCGGAGTTGACTTCACGTACAATGACATTACGTTGAATGATATTAAAATTCGCCCGTTTATTGTGAGCCCGACAATCGAATTCGCTTTTTCTAATAATTTATTTTGGACAACATTTCTTCAGTATAACACACAAATCAAAAATTTCAATCTCAACAGCCGCTTTCAATGGCGATTCAAACCGCTTTCAGATATTTATCTTGTGTACACCGATAACTATTTCACTGACGGATTTATTGCGAAGGGCAGAAGCTTGGTTTTTAGGATCAGTTACTGGTTGAACTAAGAATAAATGTGGAAATGAATCGCGGATTTGCGGATTTAAGCGATTGCGCGGATGTTCCAGTTGAACTTCATTATTGAATATTGATTGTTTCTTGAGTGACGGAAGCTAACGTTGTCAATCAATTTCCAATTGGAACATTCGCGCAATCCGCTTAAATCTGCAAATCCGTGATTCATTTCCACATTTATCCCGCGTATTTAACGTTTTCTTCATAAGTAATATCCCCTATCACACAATTAATCTCCAATGATATTGTTTTAATAGAGATATCCTTTTATATTGTAATGCCGATAATCATATGAAAAGACTCATTCTCTGCGCACTTTTTGTTCCCTTTGTGGGGTTTGATCGTTTTCCTTCTTCTTCGGAAAACCTGGTTGAAGTAAGATCTGGAGATTGGCCGATCGTACTCGAGCGCACTATTGAAAGAAGGGATACCACATTCTCTTTACAGTTTCGCGATCAGCAGGTGTTGACGGACGTCGTCCTTGACACACTTCCTTTTCCAAATTTGCAGCAACTCAAGTATTTTGAACAGGCATTGACTGTCCTAAAAACCGGGCACAATGGAGATATCGCGAAATTCAAAGACTATTCCATAAAAAGAGCGGAAAAAAAATATGAAGGGATCTGGTATATTTTAAGATTGAAGTACGGATCCACGGATTTCCGTCAGCCGGAGGCGGATTTAATGATTAAGACCATCAAAGGTTTATGATCTTATATTGGGAATCGGGTTTTATTTGAATTTTTTTAACAACCTGACGCAATTCACATATAATACAATTCGTTTTTACCCGTTATAAAAGTTCGAAAGATTTTCGAACGGCCAATCATCAACATTATTTACGGACACTTAGAAAACCAATAATTGAATATGAAAAAGCTACTAGTAATCTTCCTGATCATTCCATTCGTTTCAAAGGCACAATTCACCATCACAAACACGTCAACAACAAACCTGGTGGAAATTCGTACAGGCACCTGGCCATTGACATTGAATCGTGTTATTAAAGAGTCAGACACGTGCTATGTGCTCGAATTCCGTGACCAGGGATACGCAAATGAGGTAGTCATGACGAGCCTTCGTTTTGGAAATATGGACCAATTGAGATATTTCCAGAAAGGTTTGACTGCTTTAAAAACCGGGAACACTGGCGATATTGCGAAGTATAAAGACTACTCGCTTAAACGGGTGGACGTAAAAAGAGAAGGGATCACATATATATTAAACTGTGGAGCCGGCGCCACAACTAATTTCCAACAACCGGATGCGGATAAATTTATTGCGGCTGTACAAAAGTTGTAACAACATATTTGAAATAAAAAAAGGCGACGGCAAAAATATTGTCGTTGCCTTTTTTTATTCTTGTTCGCACAAAACTTGACTCGTTACAATCACTTAACCGCAATTAAATCGACCATTTCGATTGATGGCGCTTTCGCAAGTAAGTCTGCCGCGTTTGCCATAAGGGCAGCCGCAATTCTTCCATTTAAATGTGCGTTTCTTCCATCCTCCGTTTCGAATGTATCGAAAATGCCAAATGTTGCCGGTCCCAGTTGCAAAGCATACCAACGTACCGTTTGCTGCTCACTTTGCGCAAGAGGCAATGCTGATTTTAAAAACTCCAATACTTCTTTCTCTTTCCCGGGTTTCGCTTCAACTCGCGCCAAAATTCCAAACTTTTCCATTTTTGTAAATTTTGAATTGTCAAAAAAATTGTATCGCTTACAGAATCCGATACCAAATGTTCACATTCATTATTTACTGGTAGAATATGAACTAAGGTTGCTTACAAGCTTAATATTCCAATGAAATTTACTGAGAGAATGTCAAGTGGGTGACAATGGAGAGAATAAAGAGAGTGAAGAGCGCTGGCTACAGTCGCCATCCGCTCTCGTCACGATTTTCTCACTCCGGCAGTCCCAGTGCATGCTTCAACGCATTAATATCCGGTTGGTGGCCTGTAAATTTTTTGAACATCACATTATAGTCTTCGGTATTGCCTCTTGATAAAACCATATCGCGGAATCGTTGGCCGTTTACTCTTGTCAAACCACCGTGCTGCTCAAACCACGCAAAGGCATCTTCCTCGAGCATCTTCGTCCACTGGTAGGCGTAATATCCCGCAGCATATCCATTGGCCCAAATATGAAGAAAATATGTCGAGCGATATCTTGGAGGTACATGTTGGACATCGAGTCCTGAAGCATCCAATGCTTTTTTCTCAAATGCATCTTCGTCCGGAATTGTTTCGTCTGCTGCAATACTGTGCCATTGCATATCCAGCATAGACGCGGCAATCGCTTCAGATAAAGCATAGCCGGAATTGAATGAAGTCGACTTCTTCATTTTTTCAACAAGTGAATTAGGGATATGATCGCCTGTTTTATAATGAATGGCATAATTGTTTAACACCTTTGGATCAAGCGCCCAATGCTCGTTGAACTGCGAAGGAAACTCAACAAAATCGCGCGCAGTATTTGCACCTGATAACGTAGGATACTTTTGACTTGCAAACAATCCGTGCAACGCATGGCCAAATTCATGAAACATGGTGGTAACATCCGTAAAGCTGATCAACGCGGGCGTTCCAGGCGCAGGTTTGCTGAAATTGCAAACATTGTAGATGACAGGCTTCGTTCCTAATAACGTCGATTGTCCAACCAGGTTATTCATCCACGCACCACCGTTTTTGTTATCTCTTTTAAAATAGTCGCAATAAAATAATGCGAATGGCTTTTTATCCTTGTCATACACTTCAAACACTCTTACGTCCTGTTGATACACCGGAATGTCGTGGCGTTCTTTGAAGGTCAGACCATACAATTGATTGGCTGCATAGAAAACTCCTTTCTCCAATACACTATTTAATTCGAAATATGGCTTGGTCTGATTTTCATCCAAATCGTATTTTGCTTTTCTTACTTGCTCTGCATAATAGGTCCAATCCCAGGGTTGCAAACTGAAACCGCCTTGCTGATTATCGATGACGTTCTGGATGGCAGAAACTTCTTCCTTTACTTTCGCGGTGACTGATGGATTCAGCTTCCCAAAAAATTTGAAAACGTTCTCCGGATTTTTTGCCATCTGATCCTGTAACTTCCAAGCGGCATAGCTCGAAAATCCTAACAATTTTGCTTTTTGCGCGCGAATCGTTGCGAGTTTGATAATTAGCGAACGCGTGTCATTAGTGTCATTTTTTTCTGCGCGCGTCCATGATGCGTCGAAAAGTTTTTGACGTGTATCACGGTTGGAAAGCGATTTTAATACAGGTTGCTGTGTTGTGTTTTGCAACGGTACCAGGAATTTGTTCGATAGACTTTTATTTTTCGCATATTGCTCGTAGTTATTGATATCATTGGACGAAGCACCCGTTAGTGATACGGAATCATCAACTATCAAGGCCCCATTCGCCGCCGCGGCCAATAATTGATTGCTAAATTTTGCGCTTAATGTGGCATCCTGCGCATTGTATCCTTTTAACTTCTCTTTGTCATCCTCAGATAATTTTCCGCCGGCAATTAAAAATTGTTGATAATAATATTCGACCAGTCGCATTGACTCTGCGTCAAGATGCAGCAACTTTCTCGATTGATATATTTTGTTGACCTTGTTGAATAATTTTGTGTTTAAATAGATTGCGTCTGAAATCGATGCCAACTTTGGAGCAATTTCTTCCTGTAATTTTTGCAACTCAGGATTTGTGTTGGCGCCGGTTACCAAATTGAATGCACTATTAACACGCGTGAGTAGTTGACCCGTTTTTTCAAGGGCAACCAATGTATTTTCAAATGTGGGCGCTGCCGAATTATCGGCGATCTGTTTAATTTCATTCAACTGAACCCGGATTCCTTCTTCCAGTGCAGGCTTATAATCTGAATTCGTGATCTTGTCAAATGGGGTGGCATGGTAAGGTAAGGTACTCGGACTGCTGAATGGATTTGAGGAAGGCAATGGATTGTCCACATTTCTTGTAGGATCATCATTTTTAAAAGATGGTAAAACGGCAAAACATGTTGCGAGCGAAATCAAAATCAAATTTTTCACAATTGTGGTTTTGCGCGAAAATAGTTGATTTTTTAATGAGCTGGGTGCTGAGCGCTGAATGCTGAACGCAAAAGGTTTTTGGTAAACGTTTTGTTCTTTGCGCTGGGTGTTCTGCGTTTAGCATAATCAGGCATAATATTCGCCATTGTCATCACATGGCTTTTCGCGACATCAAAATATTGTCCGCATTACACGACGCTTTCAAAGAATTAAAGGCCAATGAACCGTTGCGAATGGCTGGGGCCACTGCATTCTTTACAACGTTTGCATTACCAGCCGTTCTGATTATTCTTATTCAAACATTCGGACTCATACTCACCCCGAGGTTTATGAGCCGGCAACTTGTACAAGGTTTGGCTGATTTAATTGGTTCGAATACAGCAGATGAACTGCATAAAACATTAATAAATGTGAGGAGATTGAGCCACACATGGTATATCGCGGCTGCTGGTTTTCTTTTTTTGATTTTTGTCGCCACCACTTTGTTTAAAGTAATTAAGGATTCATTAAATCAATTATGGGACATCAAGGTGGAAGCGCATGCGGGTATAGCATTCGGGCTTCTAAATCGCGTAAAATCTATTGTGGCGATTTTACTTGCCGGGGTATTATTTATGGCCGTATTACTTGGAGAAGGGTTGCTCGATTTTTTGAAACGTTATTTTCCTCATCAATTTGATGAAGGATTATGGTTGAGCGGAATTGTCAAACAAACAATTTCTACCATAGTCGTGACAATCTGGTTCGCCATTTTATTTAAGTTTCTTCCCGACGGAAAACTGCCTTGGAAAACTACATTCGTGGGAGCCGCGTTCACTGGTATTTTATTTACGTTTGGCAAGCTGCTCTTGCGGTGGTTGCTTACTTACAGCAATATGCAAACGATTTATGGCGCTTCTACTTCTTCGGTATTGATTCTTCTTTTCGTCTTTTATTCTTCTTTTATATTTTACTACGGAGCATGTTTTACTAAGGTATGGGCTGAACATCATGAGAGTGAAGTCCAACCAAAAAAACATGCTGTCAAATTGGAAACCACTTGAATAAGGTTTAGGGTCGGGACTTTCCTGTTCTGTTCAATACATCCAACACATATGCATCAACTCGCGACGCAGTATCGCTCATCGTCTTTCCGAAAAAATACATTTCGTATTCATTTCTGAAGATTCCTTTCGCCTGGTTACGTGCAAAAGCTTCTTTGTTGAATTGCGTGTATAAAGAGTATGATAATGCCGATACACCCATGACGATGTAAAGACAAACAAACACAATCTTGGCAGGCTTTAATTTATTCATCGCACTCTTCAAAATAATGCAAATGACAAATGGCAAAACCGGTAACCAAAACCGGGGATCAGAATAAGGCCAATTGAAAATGATGACGCTATACACTATCATGTATATGATGACCACGGACGATGCTTCTGAACGCTGACGAATCAATGAACAAATAAACCAGATCAACCCTGCTATGCCGGCCACCAGGAAAATAATTGAAGCGACAACCTTTGGAAAATAGCCTTCGACTTTGCCAATTGGAATGTTCAAGAAAAGTTGACCCCATTCCTTCAAATGCATAGAGAGTACGCTGAGGATGTGCCCGCTTGTTACATTGTTTTTGAAAAGGAACTTTGCATAGTGGTTCCATTCTGTGATTCTGCTCAATCCAAAAATTGCAGCTGTTATCAACAATATTGCGACTACGAGAACGCCAGCACGGTTTTGCTTATCTGTAATCGTACCCCGGTTATCCCAGACAAGTCCCAAAAAAAGTGCAATGAATAACGCAATTCCAATGCTTCGGGTGAGCATAGCCGGTATGGCAAGGAAGACGGCCAGCGAAAAAGATCTCCATCTTTTATCATGATGGAATTTGCTATAGAAGTACAAACTTGCCGAAGAGAAAAAAAGGTATTGCATTTCCGACAGTGGGTATGCGAACAATTTGATGACTGTCCAATGCAATAAGATGATAACAAAGAAGAAATATGGATGACCGGGCTTTAAAATTTGTTGCACAAAATACAGGCCACACAACAAATAGCATCCATTGATAAAAGCTATACAAAAGGAATTTTGCAAACCTATTTTTGACAACAAGAACAACAAATCGGGATAACCATGCGGAAGAAAATCATTGGCCGCGCGGGAACCCGGTGCACATCCGTGTTCAAGACAATCACTAATGGCAAAATATCTGATGCTATCAAATTCCAATCGCAATGGTCCAAAGCAACAGAGAAAGTAAAGTAAGAGCAGCAAGATACCAATTGACTTGTGAAAAGTAAGCCGGCCGTAGCTGTCGGGCATTGCAATGCTTTTCTCAAAGATAAGCGATCGGCAGTTGTTGAAGTTTTATACGACCATGTATAGTTTGAATCACAAAATCATGCGCCGAAAAATAGCGGTACCCGACCGATTGGAAACTTTTTGAAACGGAAATTGAAATTTTATCTCAAATTTCTATGGAATTGTCAGGCCGTTACTGGCAGGATTTCGTCAATCTCGGTATTATGGAACTTATTGAGCGGGAAAATTTTCTTTCAATATTACAAACACAATTTTACAACATTCAGGAAGGAGAAGGTCAGTGTGTTTTTGTGAGCGGGGAAGCAGGCATAGGAAAAACTTCGCTGGTGAGAAAGTTTTCAAAACTGATAAGAACCAACGCAGAAATATTTGTTGGAACTTGTGATGCCTTATTTACTCCGCGGCCGCTCGCGCCGGTTTATGACGTCCTTCTTCAACTTGGAACAGAACTTCGCGAACAGTTTGCACAAAGCGCTGACCGGACGGAATTATTTTCCAGTTTATTTAATCTACTTCGACAGAAAAAAAATAATACAATTCTCATATTTGAAGATATTCATTGGGCGGACGAAGCAACGCTCGATTTCATTAAGTTTCTCGGCAGAAGAATCACACAACTGAAATGTTTATTCATTCTTACATATCGTGATACGGAAATTCATCCGAATCATCCGCTTCGAAATGTGTTGGGTCAATTACCAACGCAAACCTGTAGCCGAATTCATTTGCCACCGCTATCAAAGGAAGCGGTTCAAAAAATGTCATTGGAGCGTGGCTACAATGGCGAAGATGTCTTTGCAATATCCGGAGGCAATCCATTTTATGTCTCGGAGATTTTGGCAAATTATAGTCCCGGTGTTCCCGATAACGTGAAAGATTCCATCCTCGCTATTTATAACAGGCACCAGGAAAAACCAAAGCAATTGTGGCAGATACTATCAATTCTGCCTACGGGGTTGGAAATAAAATACGTTGAGCAGATAGCGCCTGATTATGCGGCGGCGCTAGAAGTATGTATGGCGGGCGAAGTCATTATCGTAAGAGAAAATTCCCTGGTCTTTAAACACGAGTTGTATCGAAGAGCTATCGAGGATGCCCTGTCTCCGCTATTACGTGTCGCATTAAACAAAAGGATATTGCAGCTTTTTGGTGAAAATTTTGAGAAGAATCATGAAATTGAGCGGATCATTCATCACGCAAAAAATGCGAATGAATATGATCGCGTTGTGCATTTTGCTCCAATAGCAGCTCGACAAGCTGCCACTGTCGGAGCGCATCTTGAAGCGTGTAAGCTATATCTCACAGCAATTGAATATTACCAGGGCAACGACCAGCAAACTCTCATTGGACTGTATGAAGCTTATGCCTACGAATGTTATTTAACCAACCAGGTTAAAGAAGCAATCATTTACACCTCCAAGTCATACAACCTCTGGAAAGAAACAAATGAGCCGGAAAATATCGCCAACTCATTGAGGTTTCTCTCGCGACTTTGGTGGTTTGATGGCAACAGGAAGAAAGCGGAGCATTTTAATGAGATGGCGATTAAGGTATTGGATAAACATCCGTCTTCGAAGATAAAAGCGATGACCTTTAGTAACATGTCTCAGCTAAAAATGCTTGCAGATCAAACGGAAGAATGCCTGTATTGGGGGAACAAAGCAATTGAAATGGCTACAGAATTGGGTGATGACGAAATTCTTGCACACGCGTTGAACAATGTTGGCTCGGTGCACGCTACGATGTTATCTTTTCACGAGGAAGGCAGAAAACAATTGCAAGAGAGTCTTGATCTCGCCTTAAAAAACGGATATCACGAACACGCTGCACGGGCATTTACCAATATTTCGAGCAATGCAGTTGTAATAAAAGACTATGCATTCGCAAAACAAAAACTCGAAGAAGGAATCCAGTACTGCGAAGAACGAGATCTTGATTTGTGGGCGTGTTATATGTTGTCCTGGAAAGCAAGATTGAATCTTGAAACAGGTAATTGGAAGGAAGCCTTTGCGCTCGCCGAAAATCTTTTAAAGAATAATAATCAATCAACTGTTGTGCGGATCGTTGCACTAGTTGTAATTGTAACAATAAAAATCCGCCGGGGAGAAGCTGGAGTGCTTCCATTATTGCTCGAGGCCGAGAAAAAAACACTCGACACAATGGAGCTTCAGCGAATTATTCCAGTGTTAATTGCTTTTCTTGAATATGAATGGCTGACAGGTAAAAAATATATTGAGGACGAAACATTACAACGCGCGATCAAAATGTTTCGTGGATCAGAAAATATTATGGATGGCATAGACCTGTCATTTTGGTTGATGAAAGCAAGGAATCAGCGTATCGAAATTCCGGCGATGTCGGGAGCAGGTAAAATTTTGCGTTGTATAAAATCATCCACGCCATCAGAAATTTGGAAGGAAATTGGTTGCCCGTTTGAACATGCTTTGGCATCATTTGAAGGAAATGATGATGACAAAAGAAAGGCGCTTGCAATCGTTTCAGGGCTGGGCGCGACTGCTGTCTATGAAAAACTAAAATTGCAAATGCGCAACTCGGGAATTAAACAAATTCCTCGTGGTATCAGGAAATCAACAAGATCAAACGCGGCGCAACTTACCAACCGCGAAATCGATGTATTGCAATTATTAAAAGATGGAATGCAAAACAAGGAAATTGCGAACACACTGTACATATCCGCGAAAACAGTCGATCATCACATTTCATCTATACTCTACAAACTTGAAGTGAGATCCCGAGTAAAGGCGGTGCAGGAAGCAGCGCGGCTTGAAATCTTAAAATAGGGGACCTGTATTTTCAAAATAGGGAAAGTTCCCAGCTAACGACGGTCTCGGTCAGACGAATTTTGCTGTTATTCATTCTTAAAAAATAATATGAAAAAATTCGTTATTGAAAGAAATCTTCCAGGGGCCGGTAATCTTTCCCCTGAAGAATTACAGGCTATTTCAGAAACATCCTGCAATGCAGTCAATGAACTAGGGAAACCTTATCACTGGATTCAGTCTTTTATCACCGGAGATAAGATCTATTGTGTACATGTTGCAGAAAGCGAAGATATAGTGCGCGAACATGCGCGCCTGGGAAATTTTCCGATTAATACGATTTCGGAAGTAAAGACGATCATCGATCCGGTGACGGGAAATAAATGATCATGCGATTTGACGGCGATTAGATATCAAGATAGTGCTGAAATCAATAATCAATAAGTCAATAGTTCAATATGAAATGTTCAAGTTCGACGGAATGCGTTGTCAATACTTGCGGATTAAATATTGAATTGTTGAGTTATTGATTATTTAACGTAAGTCAAATTTGATTAACCAATTGCGTTACTCAATTTCTGGTACATCGCACTGACTTTCGCTTTTGCATCTCCTTCTCCTAACGTCTCAATTGGTAAGTATCCCTTGTAGTTAGAAGATTTTATTATTGATATCAGCTTATCAATATCAATGTCTTTCTCCACGCCGTTTTGCAGAACTTTTTCTTTTACCTGCCAATTAACGACATGTTTTATGCATCGCTGAATTTCTTCATAGGGATCGAGTACCCGATAGCTGCCGGTATCTACTATTAGTCCCAACCATGGTGAGTTAATTGTTTCAATGATTTTATTAACCTGGTCAGCAGTTTGAATAAAATCATTATGATTCTGCAATCCAATAATTACTCCATGTTGTTTTCCAAAATCAACGCAAGTCTGAAGATCTTTTATCATCCAGTCAGTGATTTGTTCTTTCGAGATGCCCTCATTTTTTTGATTGCCTGCAAAAACCCTGATTACCGGCGCGCCAATCTTTGCGGCTACTTCGATCCAACTCTTCACCAGTTCTACATCAGAGGCGCGCTTGGATTTTTCCGGATTAGTAAAGTCATTTCGTACTCCGGTCCCGCTGATCTCAATTCCAAGACCGAACGCTTTTCTTTTTATTCCGAAAAGATAATCATCAGGTGGAACTTGCGGATATCCTTTGAAATAATAGGCCGTGATGTCTATGCCTTCTAAGCCGGTCGCCGCACAAAAATCAATCATATCATCAATCGTCATGTTGCCTTTTAATAGGGGATCATTGAATGAAAAAGCGTTGAGACTTGTCTTCAATCCTTTTGAAGCCGCGCTAGCTTTTTTCGACGAAAAGACTGAAGCCGGATTGACTACGGAAGAAATCAGCGG
>Ga0163162_10000697_pt1 | contig 31013 bp, 19 predicted proteins | sample S55metaG_FD_115310 | JGI IMG/M metagenome (GOLD analysis project Ga0163162, IMG submission 115310) | Switchgrass rhizosphere microbial communities from Kellogg Biological Station, Michigan, USA - S5-5 metaG | ecosystem: Host-associated > Plants > Roots > Rhizosphere > Soil | place: USA... | reverse complement strand
CGTTTACGTCCCAATAATTTGGATGAACTGGTTGGACAACAACACCTCACCGGCCAGGGCAGCATTTTGCGCAAAGCCATCGCGCAAGGCAAGATTCCCTCCATGATTTTATGGGGACCTCCGGGAGTGGGGAAAACAACCATCGCTAACATTATCGCGCACACGCTGCACATTCCCTTCTACCAGTTAAGTGCCATTTCAGCAGGCGTAAAGGATGTACGCGAAGTAATAGAAGCGGCAAAAAAGCAGGAACACGCCATTTTATTCATTGATGAAATTCACCGGTTTTCCAAAAGCCAGCAGGATGCCTTGTTGGGAGCGGTTGAAAAAGGCATCATTACACTCATCGGCGCCACAACCGAGAATCCATCTTTCGAAGTGATTTCGGCCCTGCTCAGTCGTTGCCAGGTTTATGTGTTGAAATCATTGGACGAAAAGGACCTGGTGGCATTGTTGCACCACGCCATTCAAAAAGACGAATTTCTTTCAAAACATACTATTCGAATCGCGGAAACTTCTGCGCTCATCAACATTTCGGGTGGCGATGCCCGTAAGCTGCTGAACCTGCTTGAACTGGTATGTGATACGCTGGCCGAAGGCAAGGAGGCTTCAAAGGAATGGGTGATTACAGATGACCTGGTGATGGACATTGCACAAAAAAGAATCGCCTTGTACGACAAACAGGGTGAGCAGCATTACGATATCATTTCTGCTTTTATTAAATCCATCCGGGGAAGCGATCCCAACGCAGGCGTGTATTGGTTGGCACGAATGATTGAAGGAGGGGAAGATGTTAAGTTCATCGCCCGCAGATTGTTAATACTGGCCAGTGAAGACATTGGCAATGCCAATCCTACCGCACTCGTGATGGCCAATGCCTGCTTCGACGCCGTAAATAAAATAGGTTATCCTGAAGCGACCCTCATTTTGTCTCAATGCGTAACCTATCTCGCTTCCAGTCCGAAAAGCAATTCTTCCACGGTGGCGATAGGCGCGGCGCAGGAAGCCGTGCGACAATACGGCGATTTACCGGTGCCCTTGCATATCCGCAATGCGCCGACTAAATTGATGAAAGATCTTAATTATGGGAAGGGCTATCAGTACTCCCACAGCTATGAAAAGAATTTCAGTGAGCAGGAATACCTGCCTCCCGAAATTTCGGGCAGTTCATTTTACAATCCCGGAGACAATGCCAGGGAAGAAGAACTGCGAAAATTTCTGAAGTCCCTGTGGAAGAATAAATACCGGTATTAAAACTGCGGCTCGTACAACAAAGGAAAAAATTGTCCCTGCATTTTCTCACCCTTCGGCACCACAGGAACGCCTTCCAGCATCGGCGAATCAGCATCCGATTTCACGCCATCAGCAAATACGTTTATCACAAAAGCGCGCCTGGCCTGTTGCGAACGATTTTCGCCAGAGCCATGCAGCGTTAAGGAGTGGTGGAAGATCGCTTCGCCCGCCTTCACTTCAACCGGTATAGGTTTGAATTCTTTTTTCTGCTCATCATTCAAATAATCCATTATGCCCAACAGGTCGCCTGCCAGGTTGGGCTTGTCGAGCAAACCCCACCGCTGGCTGCCGGGTACGTATTGCAGGCAGCCATTTTCCAGCGTGGCATCGTCGAGACTGCACCAGCAGGTTAGGTGAGCCACGGGCTTGGTACGCGTCCAATAGGAATAATCCTGGTGCCAGGCCACTACGCCGCCTTTTTTCGGTGGCTTCCAAAATAATTGATCATGCCAGAAGCGAACGGGCCGATTGCCCAGCAGTTGACTGGCGGCCACCAGGAACCTCGGATTCCACAACACATCGTGAAACCCATTGGTAATACGCCAGGCGCCCAGGGCATGAAATAGAATAGTATCAGGATCGGTTGATTCGTTGCTGTGGAATTCATAGAAAAGAGAATGACCGGGATGCTTCGGATCTGCCAATTCAGCCAACTCGTTTTTCAAGGTTTCAATCTGGTCTTTTTCCAGCATTTTCACACCTCCCAGGTAACCGTTCTCTTCAAAAAAATCGAGTTGCTCCTGCGACAGTTTATATTGTTCCCAATCCTTCTTTGGCGGCCACTTGAACAAATCACCCGCCAGTTTGTGCACAGTACTCAGGTCAGTAGTCATATACCGGGATTTTATTCCTTTCAAATTACTGAAAATTCCACATTGCGAATTCCCAATTCTGCAACAAGCCTTTTTGTTCCGGATTAGGAGGGCTTTACCATTTCAAGTACCTGGTCGATTACTTCAGGAATATCTTCGGTGTAATGAGAAACATAAAGTACTGTGATGTCGGTTTCGCGACAAAGGTGATTAATCAACTTTTTTACACGGCCAACCTGGTGTGGGTCGAGGCCCTGCATGGGTTCATCTAATATCAGTACCGGCGGATATTTTACCAATGCCCGGGCAATGAGGGCCATGCGTTGAAGGCTGGCGGGAAGTTGTTTCAAGACATGATTTGAATACGGTTCCAAACCGAAAAGTCGCTCCCAGATCCTGGTGCTTTCTTCCTGTTCACTGCTGATGGGTCGGAACAGCCCAATTGTGTCAAACAAGCCCGAAGCGATGGTGTCGTGAACAGTTTGAAATTTATCGAAATGCTGATGCAATTCAGGGCTCACGAATCCAATCCTGCTTTTTATTTCCCAAATGGTTTCACCGCTACCTCTTTTACGATCGAACAAAAAAATTTCATTCGCATAAGCTTGCGGGTTATCGCCGGTCAATAAACTAAGCAGACTTGTTTTTCCCGACCCATTTTTGCCGGCGATTCGCCAGCGTTCACCTTTTCGAACCTGCCAGTTCACATTGCGCAAAATGGCATGGCCTTCGTATTCGAGGTTTACATTTTTCATTCGCACCAGCCATTCAAAATGGGCCTCTTCAATTTTCCTTTGAAATGGGGTCACTGCTTTGCCCAGCGATTCTTCCAGGTTGGAATTGGAGTCATGGTATTGTGTAGTTGCATAATTGACATCCTTACTGATTGTCAATTCTCCATTTTCGAGCAGCGCCACATGATCGATAAAAGCAGGCAATGCTGTTCCTGAGCTCAGCAGAACCAGTGTAATACCTCTTGACGTAAGATGGTTCAGTATTTCATTTAGCAGATTCCTGGCATCCACATCTAACCCAATATAGGGTTGATCCAACACCAGTATGTCGGGCTGCTCCATGAGTGTGCGGGCCAGTTGCAGGCGTTTTTGTTCGCCATTGGAAAGCTGGATCAGGGGCTCGTCGGCCAGTGGAACAAGGCCAAGCAGTTGAATATATTCATGGCCGGGATGGTTTTGTCCGAATGTTTCTTCTCCCAACCATTCCTTTACTGTAACAGTATTTGCAGAATCGTAGGAATTGTATCGTTGCTGGTAATAAAAATCCGTCGTGTTCGATAAATTTTTCAATTGCTGAAATTGGGGAATCACCGACAAGCGGGTGCCTTCTTTTAAAGAAATGTTACCGTGAAAAAAAACTTTCCCCTGCAGTGCATCAGCGAGCATGCTTTTTCCACTGCCCGATTCGCCCACGATAGCCCAGTGTTCTCCAGCGTGAATAATAAGATGGATATTTTTCAGGATAGAGCGGCCGCCCATTTTCAGGCTAACATCGTTTAATGCCAATATCTTCTCCATTGCAATAAAGATAAGACCTCTCCCCCCAACCCCCTCTCCGAGGGAGAGGAGGCGATAAATCATATTACATATGTTTTAAAAAACGAACCAAATTAAAATTGCGCTGGCTTTACTCCCCCTCTCCCTCGGAGAGGGGGTTGGGGGGAGAGGTCTTATCTTTATAGCACAATGGCAACTATGAACGATATTCTTTCTATTATTAATGACGCTGATCCAATTGGACTCATTAAAGCGGGTGCTGCTCAAAATGAATATGAACCACAGGCCAGGGCCATTGAAGAAAAGTTGGTAGATCAGGACTCTGCACAAAGCCTCCGGAACGAAATTCACCAGGTATTTGCCGATTGGTTTGACGAGAACCTGGCAGGGCCCCAAGACCGTTATACAGCTATTGCCGAACGGATATGGGCACTGCGTGAAAATCGCAATATTTCATCTGCCGATTTTATTGACTGGAAATTAAAGACTTTCGACAGTTTAACACCACGGGAATTGTACGCGATCATGCAGTTACGCAATGAAGTATTTTCTGTTGAACAAAACTGTGTTTACCAGGACGCTGATAACAAAGATTTTGAAGCTTTTCACCTCATGGCCTGGAAACAGGAAAAGCTCGTCGCTTATACAAGACTGTTACCTCCATTCATCGCATTCGATGATGCTTCTATCGGGCGTGTAGTGACTTCCCCGGCCGTGCGCAAAACCGGGCTGGGCCGGCAATTGATGGAATCCTCTATTCGTGCCATGGAGCAATTGTATGGCAAAATACCCATTCGTATTGGCGCTCAATTATACCTTCAAAAATTCTATGAATCAATGGGATTTGTAAGGGTTGGCGAACCCTACCTGGAAGACGGAATAAAACACGTAGAAATGCTGTTAATGCCGCAATAGAAGCCTAAAAACCAGTGTCCCAAGCGTTAAAATATTTTCCCCCCTTTAAAATATTCTCTCCCTCGTACCGTTATTAATTGTGTCCATTACTTATTGAAAACGTAAATCCGGTATCATGAATTATTTTGTACACTCATGGCTGAGAAAGCGTTATGCTTTTGTGCTAGCGATACTCCTGATAGCCTCTTCAAATTCGTATAGCCAGTACGTGTTTTTTGGCAAGCCCGTATATGAAATCGGGATTAATATTGGACCTTCCAACTTCCTCGGCGACGTAGGAGGCAACCAGGGAAAGGGAACAACATTCATCAAGGACAATAATTTGTCGATGACTAAACTGATGAAGGGCGCTTATTTAACAATACGCCCCAGTGAGTTTATCGGCTTTAACCTGGCCGCCAATTTCGGCAGACTCGAAGGATGGGATAGCATCATCGTTGGAAAAGGTGGTTTGGAAGAAGCGCGCAAGGACAGAAACCTCGGCTTCAAATCTTCACTTTGGGAAGTCGGTCTTACAGCAGAAATTTACCCAACCGTTTTATTAGAAGAAGACGATCAGGATCTGACGCACAAGTTCAGACCTTATGGTATAATTGGTGTTGGAGTCTTCCATTTCGATCCCAAGGGCCTTTACAATGGACCTTACGGAGAAGAGTGGGTTAGATTGCAACCTTTGCACACCGAAGGTCAGGGCATGGCCAACCATCCCGGTCGTAAAGAATACAACCTTACCCAATTGAATATTCCAATGGGTGTGGGTATCAAGTATTACTTCTCACAAAAGGTGAGCATTGGTTGCGAAGTGTTGCTGCGGAAAACCTTTACCGATTATATTGACGACGTAAGCACAACTTATATAGATCCGAATGATTTCTACAGTTATTTTGGTGCGGGTTCATATACCGCGCAGGTGGCCGAAGCCATGTCTAACAAAGCAATCGGCGGTTACAGCCGTCCCGCATACGGACCTGGTGACAAACGCGGAACCACCACGAATAACGATGCTTACTTCTCAGCCACCCTTAAACTGGGTATTCGGTTAGGCAGTGACGGTAGTAACAACTACACCAGCCAAACGCGTTGCCCTGTGTTGAGGTTCTGATAAAAAGCACCTTCCACTACAACATTACTGTACTTATTGAAATCCGAACAACAGCCGTTGCTCGAACAAGATACTTGCGATCCGTACCCAATGAAACATTGGCAAGAAAGGGATTCATTTCCAGTGTTTCCATCGCAATTAACCACTGCGGGTCTCTACGGGCCTGCGGTGGTTATACTGGTTTTGTAATCCAATCCTGCCAATATGAAAAAAAACGTACAACTTAATCTCCTGTACATCAGGACTACCATTGTGGTCATCCTGGTACTACTGGGACTTATCCTGAATGCATTCGCTTAATGTAAAAGCGATGCAGGGGTAGCAAAAGCTCTTTATCATCCAGATCCGGCAAGCCGGAAACTGACCGAGGCAAAGCATATAATAAAAGAATTAAAACGAATCAGCGAAATCTCACATTCCTGTGAAAAACCAGCTCCTTGTTTAGCTTTTTTATTTCACCATGCTTTGCCTTTTTTTATGCCCTCCAGCAAAGCGATCGAGACCAGCGTGAATAGCATGCCCAATACAGAACCCGCAACCACGTCGGTTAAGAAATGTTCGGCCAGGTACATTCTCGAATAACCAACTCCTACTGCGCACGCAAAGAAAATAACCATACAAATTTTTCGGGGAAACAGGTAGCTTAACAGCAGCGCCATACTAAAAGCAGAAGTGGTATGCCCGGAAGGAAAACTGCTGAGGTAAAAGATCTCTACCCCATTGATGAAATGCAATTGCGCATCATTGTTGATCACGGCTCTTGGCCGCAAGGCGTCTTCGAAAACAGTATTCTTCATCACCTGCACCACAATGGAAGTAAGCGCATAACTCAACAGGGCCATCCAACCGGCCCTCCTGTTCCAGAAAAACAAAGCCACTATCAACGCGATATAAAACACCCCGTCGCCCAGGTGGGTGAAGTATTTGAAAATGCCATCGAGCAAAGGCGTGTTATGTGCGTTTATCCAAAGCAGCGTGGTTACTTTTGGCTGCGTAACAAGCACATACAGCACGGGTAGCAGCACCAGCAAATACAGTACCCAAAGCAGCCAGGTTCTTTTTATTACATTGATCATTTCAGGGGGTTTCGTGTTGAACCATTTTTCCGGTATCGGGTTTAAAAGGCGAACTGAAAACAAATACCAATCCAACCAGCGATACGACAAGGGTAATTAGATAAAACCAAAGACTGATGGTGACTGCCACCTGTTGGTCCAGTCCAAAAAATTGCGAACCATATAAAAAAGTAATCTCCCTGGCACCGAGTCCGCCAATGGTAAATGGAAAAATCGCCACTACTGAAGAAACCAGGAACACCAGCAGGTATTCCTTGTAATGCGCGTCGACGCCAATGGCCTTAATAATGCAAAAAGCGCAAACCAGTTGAATAAATTGAACGGCCAACCCCTGCCAGTTGGTGATATAAAAACTCGATAGAAAGGCCGGGAAATAGCGCCTGTAGCCCCAGGTATACACAAACCCTCCAATAGCAATTACACCGATTACGGCCACCCAAATCAACGGTGCTTTGAAGATGGTTAGCGACAATGCGCCCGCCAATAATACCAGCGCAACCATGCCGCTGACGCGATCAAGGAACACGGCCCAGAACAGCTTCTTTACGGCGATCTCAAATTTCCGGTTCAGGATATAGATCTTATAACCATCTCCCCCGATGCCGCCTGGCAGGAACATATTAAAATACATACCCAGCCAATACAGCCTGGTATTTTCAGATTCGGAAATATGCAAGCCGGTGTTTCTGAAAAAATGGTTGAGCCGAATGGCGGATATCCATTTTGAAATCACGAAAAAAAACAACGCGATCAATATCCAGCCGGGATTTGTTTTTTGAAACTGATCCACCAAATCACGCACATGGATCTTACGCAAGACCAGGAGTAGAAAAGCGGTGCTGAACAGAATTTTGGCCGCCAGTTTAAGAAGATTTAGCCACCGCTTGCTGTTTGCCATTAAAAATTCGTCTTATGGTATAGGTTTTTTTATTCTGACTTTCAAAATAGGTGCGCACATTCACTTCCGCGAGTATACCGATCGTGATAAATTGAATGCCGCCCAATAATAAAATGAGTCCGAGAATGAGCATCGGCTTTCCGCCAATATCATGACCCATTATTTTTAGTATCAGCAAATAGATATTAATGAGAACGCCCAGCCCGAAGGAAACAAACCCAATCGTGCCGAAAAGGTGCATGGGCTTTTGGATGTATTTCCTGAAAAAAACCATGGTCACCAGGTCTGACATCACCCTGAAAGTACGGCCCAATCCATATTTGGAGGTTCCAAATTGCCTGGCATGGTGTTTAACATCCACCTGCGTAATACGCGCACCGGCCATTGCTGCCAGCACCGGAATAAAGCGATGCAGTTCGCCATACAGCCCAAGGTCTTCGGCGATCTCTCGTTTGAAAACCTTTAGCGTGCAACCATAATCTTTGATGTATACACCTGTCATCCGGCGAATTAATGCATTGGCGATTTTACTTGGAATTTTCCGCAGAAACATGCCGTCCTTGCGGTTGGCTCGATTGCCCGCCACCACATCCCAGTCTTCTGCTTTCAATTTTTCAAGCATCATCGGAATGTCGGTGGGATCATTTTGCAAATCGCCGTCCAATAGGGCGATGTATTTTCCCGTAGCGTGGTCTATGCCTGCGGTCATGGCGGTACTCTGCCCGTAATTCTTCCTCAATTCAATCAGTCGAACCTGTTCGGTGGCACAGCGCACAATTTCTTTTTGTGTACCATCTGTGGACCCGTCATCCACAAATACCATTTCGTAATCAAAACCCTGCAATGCGGAAGATACCGCACCGATCATCGGCTCGATATTTTCTACCTCGTTCATTACAGGAATCACGACTGAAAGCTCTTTCATGATGTAGCAAAGGTAATACTTTGCGCCTTTGCGTGAAACCTTCCCTTAAGCACTCAGGAAAATCGTAGCTGCTTCTTTCCAGTTATTGATCCGGTCGTAGTCCTGGATATCGGCATTGTGAGGAGAGGAGTATAAATAGGGCTTGCCCTTAAAGTGCTCGAGGTTGCGCACATGATCATCAATCATAAAGTCGCCCTGCATCATTCGCTTGTCGCCGCATAACACCAGTTGGCGCCAGCTGAAAAAAGGGAAATGCTCCAAGAGCCATTCCAGTTTGTCTTTTAGCGAATTCGGAAATTCGGTGGCCGCCGAAACGATAAATATCTCGTATTGTTTGTTCATTTCGCGGAGCACATCAATGCTGTCATCCATCACCGGCAGGTTTCTGAAGAATCCGGGTTCGAACAACCTGGCGCGAATAAGATGCTGGTGTTGCTCGGGAAATCCCTTTACCCAGGAACCTCCAATTGTTTTCGACAAATCAAAATCACCGCCATAAGTCTTCTTGTACCAGCTCACCATCTCTCCCATCGGATCGGCAATGACTTCATCCATGTCTATCAGTATCCGCTTCATGGTCATAATTTCAGTTCTTCTTTCAAAAATTTCGCCGTGTGACTGGCTTTTACATTCACCATGTCTTCCGGCAATCCCTGGTAAAGAATTTCGCCACCACCGTCGCCGCCCTCGGGACCGAGATCAATGATGTGGTCGGCCACTTTTATCACATCCAGGTTGTGCTCAATCACTAACACGGTGTTTCCGCGGTCAACCAGCTTATTCAAAACGTCCAGCAGGTGTTGTATATCCTGGAAATGCAAACCAGTCGTGGGTTCATCCAGGATGTAAAAAGTTTTACCGGTATCTTTCTTGCCCAATTCAGTTGCCAGTTTCACACGTTGGGCTTCACCACCGCTAAGCGTAACCGCACTTTGCCCGAGTGTGATATAACCCAACCCAACTTCCTGCAGCACTTTTATTTTACGATATAAGTAAGGCACGGCCTGGAAAAATTCCACGGCCTCGTCTACCGACATGTCCAACACGTCGCTAATGGATTTACCCTTGTACCGAATTTCGAGCGTTTCCCGGTTATATCGTTTGCCATTGCACTTTTCGCAATGCACGTATACGTCCGGGAGGAAATTCATTTCTATCACACGCATGCCGCCGCCTTCACACATATCGCAGCGACCACTTTTTACATTGAATGAAAAACGACCCGCCGCATATCCCCTGATCTTAGCTTCGGGAATAGATGCAAACAAGGTTCTGATATCGGTAAAGAAGCCGCAGTAGGTAGCCGGGTTGCTGCGTGGTGTGCGGCCAATCGGCGACTGGTCGATCTCTATCACTTTGTCGATATTGTCCAACCCCTTGATGGATTTGTATTCCATCGGTGTCATCTTCGACCCGTAACAGTGAATGCTCAGGAGTGGATAAAGGGTTTCATTAATAAGGGTTGACTTTCCGCTTCCACTTACGCCGGTCACCAAAATCAACTTCCCCAGGGGAAATGAAATATCTACATTTTTCAGGTTGTTGCCGCGCGCCCCTTTCAAATCCAGTGATTTGCCATTGCCCTTTCTTCGGCTATCCGGCACCGCTATACCTTTCTCGCCCTGCAGGAATTTCGACGTTTCTGAATCGGCCGCAGCGACATGGCGCGGATCACCTTGCGTAACAATTTGTCCGCCAAATTTGCCCGCGCGCGGACCAATGTCCACCAAATGATCGGCCGAAAGCATGATGTCTTTGTCATGCTCAACAACCAGCACACTGTTGCCCAGGTTGCGCAGATTTTTCAGTGCTTCAATCAGCCGTTGGTTATCGCGCTGGTGCAGCCCGATGCTGGGTTCATCCAAAATATAAGTGATGCCCTGCAATTGCGATCCGATTTGGGTGGCCAGGCGTATCCGCTGTGATTCGCCACCACTCAGGGTTCTGGAGGGACGGTTAAGGGTGAGATAAGTAAGTCCCACGTCGAGCAGAAACTGCAACCGCTCCCTGATTTCTTTCAACACATCTTTTGCAATGGTATTTTGTTTGTTGCTCAGGCGACTTTCGATTCCCCCAAACCAAACCATCAGCTTGTCGAGATTCTGGTTGCTGAGTTCGGAAATGTTTTTATTATCAACCCTGAACCAAAGGCTTTCTTTCCGCAGCCGGGTGCCCGCACAGATAGGACAGGTTTTCAACTCCATGTATTTCTCCACCCAGTCGCGCAATACTTCACTGGTGGAGCTTGCACTGAACCAACGTTTCACCATGTTAACGATACCTTCGTATTCGGTCTGTTCCGGACTACCGGCCTGTTCAAATTCGAGGCCCACATCAACTTCCACACTTCCCTCTGCGCCCGGATCCTCTTTGCCATAGAGTAATAAATTGAGCGACTTTTTCGGAAGATCCTTTATCGGTTTATCAAGACTGATTTTGTATTTCTTTGAAAGCTGTTGAACTTGTCTGAATACCCAGGCTTCGCGTTCTTCGCCCAGTGGCGCGATGCCACCTTCGTTGATGGATTTGGTGGAATCGGGTATTACTGCATCCATACTCACCTGGTACACGGTTCCAAGTCCCTTGCAGGTGGGACACGCACCATATGGAGAATTAAATGAGAAGGTATTCGGAGAAGGCTCCTCGTAACTGATTCCAGTGTCGCCGCACATCAATTGACGGGAATACTGTACCACCCACGATCCTTCAGGACTGTCTTCACCCCTGGCGGCGGCTTTCACCTGCTTCTTCATTGAAGGCTCGGGTCCCTTTTCTACGAGCAGGAACATGAGATCCTTACCCACCTGCAATGATTTCTGCACGCTTTGACTTAGGCGCAGACGCATTTTCTCATCCAGTTCCATCCGGTCAACCACCACTTCAATGTCGTGGATCTTGTATCGGTCTACCTGCATTTTTGGAACCAGGTCTTTTACCTCACCATCAATGCGCACTTTCAGGTAGCCTTTCTTCCTAACATCTTCAAACAGTTCCCGGTAATGACCTTTGCGACCTCTTACCAGGGGAGCAAGCAGTGTAATTTTTTTATGCAGGTATTTTGAAAAAATATTTTCAACAATCTCTTCTTCCGAAAACTTCACCATCTTCTTTCCCGTGTTGTAGCTAAACGCTTCGCCAATTCGGGCATATAGCAACCGCAAGAAATCATATATCTCGGTAATGGTACCGACTGTTGAACGCGGATTCTTGTTGGTGGTTTTTTGTTCGATTGAAATGACGGGAGAAAGACCGGTGATCTTGTCGACGTCTGGACGTTCCATGTCGCCAATGAACTGGCGGGCATAGGCGCTAAAACTTTCCATATAGCGCCGCTGGCCTTCATTATAAATGGTGTCGAACGCGAGAGAAGATTTTCCACTACCGCTGACGCCGGTGAAAACCACCAGCTTGTTCTTCGGAATGCGGATATCAATATTTTTCAGGTTATGCTCTCTGGCTCCAAATACCTCGATATATTCCTGGGAAGCGCTCTCCGGCAGAGGACTTCCGTTTTGCTTTTCTTTTGCCATAGAAGGGGATCGAAGTTACGAACAATAGTTGATTGGTTGATTGGTTGGTTGGGTTGATTTGGTTGACCAGTTGATCGGTTGACCGGTTGATCTGTTGATCGGTTGATTGGTTGACCGGGTTGATTGGGTTGATAAGTTGACCGGTTGATCAGTTGATCAGTTGATCGGTTGAAAAGTATAGTTCCTGACTATTCAACCAATCAACCCAATCAACCCAATCAACTGATCAACCGGTCACCTGATCAACTGGTCAACCAAACCAGCCCAATCAACTAATTATTTCCCCACAATTTGGCCATATCAAATTACGTTTGTTACTTTGTCAAAGTTCTTACACAACACTTATCAAGAAAGGCTGAGGGTAATGGCCCGTTGAAGCCTTGACAACCTGCTACCGGGAAACCGGGAAGTAAGGTGCCAAATCCATCCTGACACAATGTTGGGACAGATAAGTCAGAATCAAGCTAATACTTCTCTTAAAATATTTAGCCCTTCTGACTTCAGAAGGGCTTTTTTATTGCCATCCACCAGGGCACTTTCCTGATTTGTTGTTGACTGTTTATTCAAAATCTAAAAACTGTTCAACATGCAAGCAACAACAAGAACACTACACAGCATTCCCATTGATCCACTCACCGGCGCTATTTCAGTGCCTATTTACCAAACCTCCACCTTCGTGCAGGAAGAACCCGGTCACAACAAGGGATTCGACTATGCGCGATCCAACAATCCCACCCGCCAAACGCTGGAAGAAATTGTAGCGGAGCTGGAAGGTGGTGCACGCGGCATTGCCTTTGGCAGCGGATTGGCGGCCATCGATGCCGTTGTAAAACTGCTACGATCCGGCGATGAAATCCTTGCCGTAGATGATATTTATGGGGGCGCATTTCGTCTGTTTACACAGGTGTATGAAAAATTCGGCATCCATGTAAAATATGTGGATACCACCCGCGCCGAAAATCTCCTCGATGCAATTACGCCACAAACAAAACTGATATGGATTGAAACGCCTACCAATCCAACACTGAAAATTTCAGATATCCGCGCCATTGCAAGAATTGCACGCCGTGCCAATTGCCTCCTTTGTGTTGATAATACGTTCGCCTCTCCTGCACTACAACAACCGCTGTTACTCGGCGCAGACATCGTGGTGCACAGCGCAACCAAATACCTGGGCGGACATAGCGACCTGATTGCCGGCATCGTGGTTACCCGCGAAGCAGGACTCGGACAGGAAATAAAATTTTTACAAAATGCCAGCGGTGCCATTCTTTCACCCTTCGACAGTTGGCTGGTGATAAGGGGAATTGAAACCCTGCACCTGCGGGTAAAACAACATTGCATCAATGCATTGAAAATCGCAGAATTCCTGGAGAGACATCCGGCCGTTGACACCGTTTATTATCCGGGATTGGCCTCTCATCCAAACCACCATATTGCCGCCACTCAATCACGGGGTTTCGGCGGTGTGGTTTCATTTACTTTGCGTCGCGACGACGAAACGGTAGCCAAAAAATTTGTCAGCAACACCCGCTTGTTCAAATTGGCGGAAAGCCTGGGCGGTGTGAAAAGTTTGATTTGTCATCCACCATCTATGACGCATGCATCTCTTCCTCCATCAAAAAGGAAAGCCGCCGGTATTGCAGATAGCCTGATTCGCCTGTCGGTGGGATTGGAAGATGAACAAGACCTGATAGATGATCTGCGACAAAGTTTGGATGCGCTAAGGGTACCTGTTGCATCGCTCGCGAAAACAGCCTGATTAACTTATTCTTAAGTAAAATAGGCCATGAATAATTGGAAAAAGGGGAAAAACTCCCCTAGATTTGTAGACTACTCATTATTGACGCAGCCGAAGAGGCGCGCCATGATTCCCGTTTCCTCTGACCCCCTCATCCTGCCCCGACACAAGAAAAAAGAACCATTATATAACCATTAAAAATTGAGTGATATGAGTAACCTTCATTTTGAAACGCTACAATTGCATGCCGGTCAGGAGATTGATCCTACCACCAGATCCAGGGCCGTTCCCATTTATCAAACAACCTCTTATGGTTTCGAAAATACGGAGCATGCCTCCAATCTTTTCGGACTGAAACAATTTGGAAATATCTACACCCGCATCATGAACCCAACCACCGATGTGCTGGAAAAAAGACTGGCTGCATTGGAAGGCGGTGTTGCGGCGCTGGCAACTGCATCGGGACAAGCTGCGCAATTTCTTGCGTTGAACAACATCCTGCAACCTGGCGACAACTTTGTGTCCACCACCTACCTGTATGGCGGAACCCACAACCAGTTTAAAGTGGCATTTAAGCGATTAGGCATTGACGTTAGATTTGCAGATGGCGATGACGTGGAAAAATTTGTTCCCCACATCGATAAAAATACCAAAGCCATTTACCTCGAAACCATTGGCAATCCGAAACTGAACATTCCCGACTTTGAAAAATTTGCAGCACTGGCCAAAGACTACGACCTGCCGCTGATTGTAGATAACACATTTGGCGCAGGTGGCTACCTGTGCCGCCCCATTGAATGGGGAGCCAATGTGGTGGTGGAATCGACCACAAAATGGATTGGCGGACACGGCACTTCCATCGGCGGCGTAATAGTTGACGGTGGCAATTACAATTGGGCAAATGGCAAATTCCCGCAATTCACGGAGCCTTCTGAAGGCTATCATGGATTGAAATTCTGGGATATTTTCGGTGAAGGCAATCCGCTGGGATTACCCAATATCGCATTCATCATCCGCGCGCGCGTGGAAGGTCTGCGCGATTTCGGCGCCAGCCAAAGTCCCTTCAACGCCTTCCTGAATCTGCAGGGCATTGAAACACTTTCATTACGCATGGAAAGACACAATCAAAATGCGCTGGCGCTTGCACAGTGGCTGGAATCTCATCCGCAGGTTGAATTTGTTTGGTATCCCGGCCTGAAAAGCAGTCCTTATTACGACCTGGCCAAGAAATACCTGCCCCGGGGCGCCGGTGGCGTACTCCAATTCGGTATCAAAGGTGGCAAAGAACAAGGTCGCAAGTTCATTGATGCACTTAAACTGGTGAGCCATTTGGCGAATGTAGGCGACGCAAAGACCCTTGCCATACACCCCGCTTCCACCACGCACGAACAGCTGAGTGCTGAAGAGCAGAAGGCGGCAGGCGTTGAGCCCAATCAGGTAAGAATAAGCGTGGGTATTGAGCATATAGACGATATCAAAGCCGACTTCGAACAGGCTTTCGAAGCGGTTTTCGCGAAGCAGTTGGTGAATTAAGATGAAATAAGATGAAATTCCCGGGGTCTTAGCAATAAAGCAAAAGACTTCGGGAATTCACATAAATCGACCTCGAAGTTGTAAATTTGCAATCCGAAATTTCTCGCCCTGCGCGTCGTGCTGTCGTGGTGGGAAAGCAGCTATGGCACAATTATATTCATACAACCATCCTTTTGCACTGGAAAGTGGCCAAACCATTCCTGGTTATCACCTCGCCTATACCACACATGGGGAATTGAACGAGTTGAAAGACAACGTAGTTTGGATTTTCCATGCTTTAACCGCCAACAGTGATCCTGCCGAATGGTGGCCCGGATTGGTGGGCAAGGGTAAGATGTTTGATCCGGGAAAATATTTTATCGTGTGCGCCAATATGCCAGGCAGTTGCTATGGCAGTTCAGGCCCGCTTGAACTGAATCCGGAAACCGCAGAACCCTGGTACCACGATTTTCCTTTCTTCACCACGCGTGATATGGCCAGGGCCTACCAGCCCTTACGCCAACACCTGGGCATTAAAAAAATTCATGTGGGCATCGGAGGATCAATGGGCGGCCAGCAACTGCTGGAATGGGCAATTGAAGAACCCGCCCTTTTTGAACATATCATTCCCATTGCTACCAACGCGCATCACTCCCCCTGGGCCATCGCCTTCAACGCATCACAAAGGTTATGTATAGAGGCAGATGCCAGCTGGACAAACAGGAATCCCGATGCAGGTCGCGAAGGAATGAAAGTGGCGCGTGGCGTTGCACTCATTAGCTACCGTCACTATGAAACCTACGAGCGTTCGCAGGCAGAAACCAGCGCGGAAAAGATTGGGGATTTTAAAAGTGAATCTTACCAGCGCTACCAGGGCGAAAAGCTGGCGCGCAGGTTCAACGCCTTCAGTTATTACAAGCTGAGCCAGGGTATGGATTCTCATAACGTGGGCAGGGGCAGGGGAAATGCCGAGCAGGCTTTGCGAAAAATCAGGTCCCGCACGCTTTGCATCGGTATAGAAACCGACATTCTTTTTCCGTTGGTAGAGCAACAGTTCCTGGCTGCACACATACCCAACGCGGCGTACGAAATGATCCGCTCGCCTTATGGTCATGACGGCTTCCTCCTTGAATTCGAACAAATAGAAAAACTCATTACTCATTTTTTGGCGCATACCCCCGACCAGTCCGCAGAATCATCGCCGGCATCCAGGGGCAGCGCCATTGATAAACTCTCTTCTGAACATGGACGCGCATAAGCAGCTAACGATCGGACTCTTTGGATTCGGCGTGGTGGGTGAAGGTCTATATCGCGTATTGCAACAAACACCTTCGCTGAAAGCCACCATCAAAAAAGTATGTATCAAAAACCCCGGCAAGAAACGCAATGCGCCGGCTGACTTGTTTACGACCGACAAAAATGTGTTGCTGCAGGATCCCGAGATCAATGTGATCGTGGAAGTGATTGACGACGCCAATGCCGCATTCGATATTGTTTCAACTGCACTTCGGGGCGGTAAAGATGTGGTGAGTTCCAGCAAGAAAATGATCGCCGAAAATTTCCCGGAATTATTGGGATTGCAGGAGCAGACCGGCCATTCACTCCTATATGAATCGGCTGCTTGCGCATCCATTCCCGTGATCCGGAATTTAGAAGAATATTACGACAACGATTTGCTGCACTCCATGAAAGCCATCGTGAATGGCTCCACGAATTTTATACTCACCAAGATGTTCGAGGAAAAACTCGACTTCCAGGAGGCACTCCTGCTGGCGCAACAGCTGGGCTTTGCCGAAAGCAATCCTTCGCTGGACGTAGAGGGATACGACGCCATCAACAAATGGTCATTCCTGCTCACCCACGCCTATGGCATTGTCGAATATCCGGAGAAATACGTATTTACCGGCATTCAGAATATCACCGGCGGTGACGCGAAAGTGGCCCGCGAAAAAAATATGGACATCAAGCTGGTGGCCAATGCACAGAAATTGCAGAACGGCAAGGTTGCCGCCTTCGTACTGCCGCAGTTCGTGAAGCACGACGATCACCTCGCTTTTGTGAAGAATGAATACAATGGTGTTGTAATTGAATCAGGTTTTGCCGACAAGCAATTCTTTTATGGAAAAGGCGCAGGCTCCTTCCCCACTGCCTCTGCGGTGCTGAGCGATCTTTCCGCGCTCCGTTACCAGTATAAATATGAATACAAGAAACTGAAGCATCACAAGCCGAATGAATTGACGCATGCATTCTATGTGAAAGTGTATATCAGTTTTGATGATATCAAATACATTCCCAAGGACAAATTCGAGTGGATCGAAGAATGGCACGCGCAGGAGGAAAGAAAATACCTGGTAGGCGTGCTGCCGTTTGAAGAACTGCAGAAAAACAACTGGTGGAATGAAAACGGCAACTCACTCATCCTAATGCCGGAGGCCATTATCGAAGACATGGAGATCAGGAAATTGAAGAAGAAGAGTCTCGAGTTGGCGGGCCTGTTTGACTAGAATTCACGCAAAGGCGCCAAGGCTTTGCGCCTTTGCGTGAATTCTCCTTAAATTTGCAGCCACTCAACCGAAGTTTACCTCATGAATAAGAGACTATTGATCGGCTTGCTGTCCATTTCTTTTGCCGCCGCCGTACATTCCCAATCGTTATACAGTTTATCGGGAACCGTTCTTGGAAGAAACGACCAGCCCCTTCCGGGCGCATCCCTTACCATTTTAAACAGCCACAGGGGTGCAGCCACCGGTGCCAATGGCCAATTTTCCATCCCCGGTCTGAACCCCGGCAATTATATCCTGCGTATTTCCGGTGTCGGCTATGCGAGCCTGGATACCAGCATCGCTATCAGTGCCAATCGCGATATCCGTATTCAACTTCGGGATGGCAATAGTCAGTTGGAAGAAATTGTCGTAACAGCCCAGAAAAAAGAGGAACTACCACAGAAGGTTCCCATCAGCATAAGCGTACTTTCTTCTAAAGAAGTGCAGGACTATCGCCTGTGGAATATTAAAGACATCACCGGCATTTCTCCCAATCTCTATTCCGCCAATCCAGGCGACAACAGGAATGTCACTTCAATCAGGGGCATCACCACCACCTCCTACGATCCGGCGGTAGCCACCTATGTTGATGGTGTGAACCAGTTTGGCCTTGATACCTATATCTCCGAATTACTCGACGTTGAAAGAATCGAGATCCTGCGCGGCCCACAGGGTACACTATACGGACGCAATGCCATGGGCGGCGTTATTAACGTCATCACCAAACAACCCACCAACAAAACTTCGGTTTTCGGTGAATTGAATGTTGGCTCGTACGGACAGCTTCGCGCCATCGCGCGATTCAAGGCGCCACTGGTGAAGGACAAACTTTATTTCGGCGTAACCGGCATGTACGATATGCTCGGTGGCTTTTATACCAACGATTTCAATGATTCAAAATTCGACAAACAACACAGTTACACCGGAAACTATTATTTAAAATGGCTGGCTTCGCAACGCACCCAGGTTACACTGAATGTGAAGCACACCATTAACAGAAACAATGGCGCCTTTCCGCTCGTAAATGGAAAAGATGAAGCGTTTGCAAATCCTTTTCACCTGAATCAAAACGCCACTGCACAAATGCACGACGATGTGCTTGACGCGTCGCTGAACATTTCGCATAGCAGCCACGGATTTAATTTCAGTTCATTGACTGCCTATCAGTCGAACTACCGTTACTACGACAAGGCGCTTGATGCCGACTTCTCTCCGATTGATGGCGTTACCATTTTCAACAATTATGGCAGCAAGTGGAACAATGTTCGCGTGTTTACGCAGGAATTCAAATTCACTTCACCCGCCAACAACCACTCCAAATTAAACTGGACCGCGGGAACATATTTTTATTACCAGAACAGTCCGAATAAACAAGCCACCCGCTTTGGCAGTGATGCCGCACTTGTTGGCGCGCCAGATTCGAATTTCAGCTTGATCAACACCACCAAAGCCAATTCATGGGGTGTGGCAGGTTACGGACAAGCTACTTACGCATTGAGCGACAAGTTTGATTTGACCGCCGGTATCCGATACGACTATGAGCACCGATACATGAATGTGTTGGGCGAATACCAGCACGATCCGGATCCCAATCCACAATTTCCCTACCGTCCAGACACCGCGTCCAGCGCGAATTTCAGCTCCTTCTCTCCAAAGCTGAGCCTAGATTTTCATGCCACCGCCAATAGCAACTGGTATATTACCTACAGCCGGGGATTCCGTCCTGGCGGATTAACCCCGTTGTCTTCGGATCCTTCGCAACCACCATTGTATGTCTTCAAACCTGAGAACAGCAACAATTTCGAATTGGGGGTGAAGAACAATCTTTGGGATCGCCGTCTGAAACTAAACCTTGCTGCATTCTATATCACGGTCGACAATGCACAGGTGCCAACCCTCATACTTCCCGACGCGATAACAATTACCAGGAACGCAGGTAAATTGGAAAGCAAGGGCGTTGAAATGGAACTGGGCGTTGTGCCGGTAAAAGGACTTGAAATTGATTATAGCCTCGGTTTTACCGATGCCAAATACAAAAGCCTGAAGCTTTCTCAAAACGGACAGGAAGTTGATCTTTCCGGCAAACGCCAGATTTTTACGCCTTCTGCTACTTCAATGCTGGCGGCACAATACACCTATTCCTTCCACAACAAATGCAATTTGCAACTGGTTGCCCGGGGCGAATGGTTTTACCTCGGCAAACAATACTTCGACCTGGGAAATAATATCTCGCAGGGCGCTTACAGTATCGCCAATCTTCGCATAGGCGCAACCGTTAACCACTACCAATTATTTTTCTGGATGAGGAATGTAGGCGATACCAAATACATCGCCTATGCATACGATTTCGGTGCCGTGCACCTGGGCAACCCGCAGAATTGGGGAGTTACGCTGAAGGCTGCGTTTTAAGGCTATTTCGCCACAACCAGTTTCGAATTCAGTTTGTTATACCCGGACTCCGGTTCCCAACCATTTTCATTGGCAAGCCGGATACTGTAAGACGAATTTCCCGCCAGCATCGGATAGGCATCGGGTAAGTTCAGCAGCCAGTCATAATTACCGGCCTCCAAATTTGCCGGCAGCTTCAGCACCTGGTCAAGCACAATCTTGCCGGGATACCATTTCCTGACATCTGTTTTTAGATCGAGTTTGATTTCTTTATCGCCATTGCGAAGCACCAGTTGAACGGGCCTGGGATTGAAGGGTGAAGCATACCCAATGTTTTCAATGATCAAACGCACGTGAATCGTTCCATTGGCTTTTGCCTTTTCGGGAAGTTCCGCTTCCCTCAATACAAAGCGATATCCCAAACTCTTCTTAATTCGTTCCATACAGCCACCATCCACCCAATCGTTGTTTACATCAACATTATAAGAAGTATTCAGGTAAGTGTAATGCATAGTCCGGAATTCCGTTTCGGCACGTCCTGCCGGCGGGCAATCATTCTGTGGACTATACGCATCATCGCAGGTTTCACCGCCAATGGGAACCCACTTGCTTTCGTGGATAAAATAATCCCGCAATATTTTATTCGCAGGCTTTCGTGGTGATCCGGAATTGCCATAGTCGTAGAACGTACCATAGTCGTCTTCGCTGGCCAGTATGCAATCGTTGTGAAATCCAATTCGGGCCGCATCAGAACCATTAAATGCCTGCTGCTCACTTAACCCCTTTGATGAAATATCGGCCCGCGCACCACCCAGGTATCGCTGCTTAATTTGGGGTGTTCTTACCTGAACCATTCTATCCTTGGGAAGCGCGTCCAGCAAGGCTTTCAGCACCTCGTGCCGGTCGTTCCAGCCGCTGTCGGGTATCACACCTGAACCATTCATCGATGCATCGCCAAAATAATCAGTGAAGTAATTCTCACCCCAAATTCCAATAAAGCCCATTTGCAGTAGCGCCATCACGTCAGCATGCTTTTTCAGCACTGGTTTTAGTTGAGCGATATGCTTCAACACCATAGCCTTGGGTGCATCACCGTAGGGCGGGCAAATCTTATAGGCCTCAGGACAGCTACCCTCGTGGGATTTGTAAGTATATGCAAACCGCACCAATAGTTTTACACCACCCTGCCTTGCCGCATCGAAGTCGTCGCTGAGGTGCTGAAGAAACTCGTCGGAGATGGGCTTTGCAACAAAACTATCCAGGTTGTATTCCCGCAGGACCAACGTACTGAAAACCGAATATTTTGCACGCCTGGCGGTTTGCGGAAAACTATGGAATCCTTTCAGCACTTCCGGCGAAAGCGGCTTAAATGGAGAAGATCCCGTTGAAAGGGCCTGGTAAAATCCGCGTTCCGGATTTGGAAAGTCTTCGGCGCTTTCTTTGTAAGTCAGCTTCTTCTGTTGCGCACGAATTCCCGAAATCAGTAGGATGGAAAAAAATAAGGTCAGCGCATATTTTCTATCACCCATTTCATTAAAGTTTAAAGAAGATGGCCTTTTTGTAAAGCCAATAACACAATCCCCATTCCAGGAACCAGGTTACCAGGGCAGAGAGTACAGATTGTAATTTCTCCGGTGCGCCGGCCAGTCCGCTGAAGCCCTTTACAAAAATCCCCACGGCACCGTTCACCCACTGGAAGCCCACGGTTTCAAAAAACAGGTAGATGAAAATAGAATTCATGCCCACCACCGCGGCTATCCACGCGTACTTGTTTACTTTCTTAATATCCACCAGCCAATACACGAATGCCAAAATCAAAAACACCCATCCAGCAGAGGCGAATACAAAAGATGTGGTGGCAATTCGTTTAATGATAGGCGTTATCCCTAACCAATCCATACCAAAGCCAATGGCAAGTCCCAGTACACCCGCTATTAGCAATCGTTGCGTTTTCTTCTGCGGCGTGAGAGTTCCCATCAGCAATTTGCCGGCTACAACACCCCAAATGGTATGCGCCGCAGTTGGAAGAAAATTGATGGTCACCCATCCGCCTTCATTTATTTTTCCCATCAGCACCATGTCCATAAAGGCACCAAAATTTTTGTGGTCAACAAAAGGTTGGTCATAGCCCGGCACATTGGTGAAGCGGTAGAGCAATTCGGTAAGCAACAACAAACCCAATGAGTACACAATTTGAAACGTGGACGATTTGCGAATAACCAGGTAGGCGAGTATGGTGGTAACAGATAATTGCGTTAATACGTTCCATAATTCCCACACCAGCTTTCCGGCGTAAACGCAATGCAGGGCTGTGCCGCACAGAAACAGTTTAAAACAGCGGATGGCTACATGCCGGAAATTTTCCGCCCAACCCACCCCTTTTGCCTCACGATTTCGCCAGGAAATGTAGAGTGCTGTTCCAGCCATCGTCATGAATGAAGGCTGAATGAGATCCCAAAAACGAAGCCCGTTCCAGGGATGGTGAAAGAATTGTTGAATGAGATTGCTCAATGGCGCGGGTAACTCGGCGTGGTGCAATGATTCGTATACCATGCAGCTTTCGCCGGCAAGCAGGATCATAATACAGCCACGCATAACATCCAGGGAAAGGAGTCGGTGGCGGGCGGTTAAATCGTTGGTCATTATGTTCAGGAATTATTGGCTGGGCAGGGTGTATTCAATCAGCGCAGCATTGTTGGCGCCAAACAATAGCGCCTCTCCATGGCCTGTTTTTATGCACTCCAGGCTCCTGATGTCGGCCCGGATATTCAATCCACTCCGGGGTTGAGAAAGGTAGCTAAAATTTCCCTTCCCGTCACCCAAAAAAACCTGGCCATGATTGGCCTTGTATTGTCCGAATTTGATTCTCGTCCAGGCGTTGTTTCCCGCCAACACCAGGTCCTTTTTCCCATCGCCATTTACATCCAGCGCGCCAATGGCGTATACCGGACTGTATTGCGCTTCAACGGGCAACGGTTTCATTGTGAAACCGGCCTTTCCATCATTTTGAAGATATACCGAGGTTAATGTTTCCGCTTTCAGCAAACCCGCGCCTGCCAATTGTTCCTTCGACAAAACATCATCGATGGTTGCATCTGCATAACTGTGGTATTCCAGGAATTTCTTTTTCAGCAATGGCATCTGTTCCGTCAGGTCATCCCTGGATGCGGCAGGATACGATTTACCGTTGATGAAATAACAAAAGATAGGATCGACTGAACCATTCCCATCAAAATCTTTGTAATACATGCTGATCGGTTCCTGTTCGCTAGCTCTGAACTGTGCATTCCATCCCAGGTTCCCGATCACCAGGTCCAAATCGCCATCACCGTCAAAATCTTCCGCGAGTATTCTATTCCACCAACCCGATGAAGGGAACCTGATGTATTCAGCTGAATGATCTTCCAGTTTTCCTTTTTGATTAATGAATACTTTCACCGGCATCCATTCACCAACAACCACCAGGTCGGGAAGTTTGTCCTGGTTCATATCAATCCACAAAGCATCCGTCACCATTCCCATTTTGGCAATGGCGGGCGCATTGGTTGCGGTAACATCGGTAAACTTACCCTTGCCGTCGTTGAGCAGGAGTTTAGATTCCGGGGTTTCGGGATATCGCCCGGGCACAAGCCGGCCACCCACAAACAGATCCAGGTCGCCATCGCCATCCACATCGGCGGCACGAACACAGCCGGTACTGATAAGCATGGCAGGTAGCGCGTTGGGCGAGCGACTAAAATTTCCTTTTCCATCATTCAGGTATAACCGGTCTTGCAATAGGGGATCGTTCACAGCAAATTCGTATCCGCCGCTCCCTACATATAAGTCCAGGTCGCCGTCGTTGTCGGCGTCAAAAAATATCGAAGCCACGTCTTCATAAGCGGAATCTTTTGCCAATGCGGGTTCAGATGCGGGAACAAAATCGCCGGAGGCCTGTTGAATAAAAATTTTCCCGGACTGGCCTTTGGCACCGCCGATAAAAAAATCTTCGCGGCCATCTTTGTTCAGATCGCCTTTTGCCATGCAGGGTCCCTGCCGCGACAAATAACCCGGCATCAGTGACTGCACTGTAAAATCGTTGAACTCATTTTCCCTGTGTGTAAAATTGGGCGGCGCAATGTGCGCAGCCAGCGGCTTTGCAACGGCGGAACTATCTACTATCCAAACTCGGTTGGCATCTTTTATATTTATCTCCAGCAGTTGGTTGGGTTTTACCTGCTTAAGCGTTTGCGATTGATTATTGGGCCATATCACATTTACGGAATCAACAGAACCGTTCATTCCAAGTCCAAAATTCAGGATGGGGTCCACCGAGGATTCAAACCCACGCACGGGCATTTGCTCCTGGAACAGGGTTCTGCCACTACTGTATACCGTTAGTTTTGCGCCGATGCCGCGTTCATTGGCGGCATTTCCCTTCAGCCTTATCTTCAGGAAATTATTTTTCTGCAGTTGTTCGCCATTGTTTTTAAACACCCCGGCGAAATCATTGGTGGTGTTTATCACCAGGTCCATGTCGCCATCGTTGTCCAGGTCAACATAGGCCGCGCCCGCGCTCACTGTTTTCTGATCAATTCCCCAGTCTTTCATTTTTTGGGTAAAGGTTCCGTTGCCTTCATTCCTGAATACATAGTTGGGAATTTCGATGGTGGGCATCTTGCTGATGAAGTCGGTCACCACTACGTCTTTCGATTGCTGTTGCAGCTTTATACTTTCATCGATGGTATACTTCAGAAAATCGAGATCGGTATAGTCTTTTACATATCCATTCGTTACAAAAAGATCTTTGTTGCCATCGTTGTCGAAATCCGAGAATAGGCAGGCCCAGCTCCAGTCCGTATTTGAAATGCCGGCCAGCTGGCCCAGTTCACTGAAGGTTCCGTCGCCGTTGTTTTTCTGCAGCATATTGCGGCTGAACTGGTAATAGAATCCACGTTTGAAAAACATTTGCATTTTGTCGAAGTTCTCCGCACCACTGTGCATTTTCTGCAGGTGGTTCCCTTCTGGCAACATGTCCAGTGTCATTAAATCGGGCAGGCCGTCGTTGTTGTAATCAGCGAAGTCGGAGCCCATGGAGAACATCGATATTTCATCCATACAATCGCTAAGCCTTTCTGAAAAAGTACCATTGCCATTGTTGATGAAAAGATAATCAGGTTCATTGAAATCGTTTGAAACATAGACGTCGGGCCAACCGTCTTTATTGATATCGGAAATGGCGATACCCAGTCCAAAACTCAGGACATTGGAATTGATGCCGGCCTGCAGACTTACGTCGGTGAAGTGGCCGTTGTCGTTGCGATAAAGTTTACTGGCAAAATTCGCATCTCGCTTTTTGCGGAGTTCGGGGTTTTCCTGGGCACCCTTGGTGTATTGTTGCAGGGAGTGATTGATTACAAACAAATCCAGGTCGCCGTCTTTGTCGTAATCAAAAAAAGACGCCTGCGTGGAATATCCCTCATCGGCGATTCCATATTTCTCGGCTTGTTCAGAAAAAGTGAGGTCGCCATTGTTGATGAACAAAAGATTTTTTCGCCTTGCTGCAAAGGCATCCGCCGAACGGCAAATGTAAATGTCAAGCTTTCCGTCACCGTTGATGTCAACCATGGTGGCTCCGGTACACCATCCCTGCTGACTCGCAATACCGCTCCTGTCGGTGATGTCTTCAAATTTAAAATCGCCCTTGTTCAGGTACAGGCGATTCTTTACCATATTTCCGGTGAAGAGAATATCCTGCAAACCGTCGTTGTTGATGTCGCCAATGGCTACACCTGCGCCGTTGTAGAAATAGGAATAATTAAGTACGTTAAAATCTTTGTTTTCGAAAAGAACGTTCCTGAAATTAATACCGGTTCTATCGGCATCGAGTTTGGTAAAAAGATGGGAGGTGTCGTCTTTGCAGCCGAATGCAGCGATGATGAATAAGAAAACGGCAGATTTGAAATGACGCGTCATAAGCGTGAATGTCCCTATAAAAAGATTCCATCCCAACACGTGTCGGGATGGAATCCATTTGAGATCAAAGCAGGATCATATTAGTTCTTATCCCACCACAATGGGGTGGTAATCTTATCAGGTCCGTTGAGTAACTGAACCGCAGCATCCACAGCAGGCCCGTTAACAACTTTTTCATTATCGAGGAAGGGTATCCTTCTAATCCACTGAGTTGCAGGATTTGTGAGATCCGCGTTCTCTGAATTCGCAACAGGATACAATTTGTTGTAGTGACCTCTGCGATAATCAGCCCAGGCTTCGATTCCATCAGGAAATAGCGCCAGCCATTTCTGTGTAGCGATCTGCTCTTTCTGGATATCCTGGTTAGCGGGATCAAATTTCACCGGAATGTTTGACACTGCCGGGGAATTTAAATAGTCGTTGGGCGCTACCGGCGTTGCAGTACTACTGATATAGCTGGTAACAGCAGCACCTGTGATGCCCCACTGCTTCATTGAATTGGTAATGCCGGCTTCATACAAATCCTTTGGCGTGCCGCCCATACTCCAACCCAGCACTGCACCTTCAGCGCGCAGGAAGTAAACTTCCGCAGTTTCCAAGACCTGCTGGCGGGTTGAAAGGTAGTCTGCAGAACCGCCTGCAGATGGCGAAGCCCAAAGCGTTCCAACGTGGGAGTTATTATCGGGCTTGTTGGCATTTTCTGTTTGTTGAGTGGAAGTCAATCCGTTTCTCAAACCTTCAAAGGTTCCCGTATTTTTCGCAGGCAGGAAGTAAACCGGCATACGTGGGTCATTATACCCCTTCAATACAGATTCCATAGAGGCGCTCATGCGGAATTCATTCCAGTCGCTCATGATGGAAAGACCGTTGCCATCCCCACCTTTGGTGCTTCTTTCCACAGTGCAATCATCACCTGGACTATCCGTCATTACGCCGGCAGTAAAAGCGGCCTCAGCTTCAGTTTTTGCTCTTGAAGCATCGACTTTAGAAATTCTCAACGCCAGCCTTAAACGAAGCGAATTGGTAAACTTGACCCATTTATTTACATCTCCGCCGAAGAACAAGTCATAATCTCCAAAATGGTTTTCACCTGCGTGGGATTTCAAAGTTGTATTTGCAGAATCAAGTTTCTTGAAGAAGTCATCGTATATCTTATCCTGCGCATCGTATGGAACAGAAGGCGCAGGTACACCCGCAGCAAAGTATGGAATAGGTCCCCAATAATCTGTCACCTTATGGAAGGTCAATACCCACATCACTTGCGACATTGCATACTCAGCAGAGCCCGGGTCGCTGACAGCGAAGATGGACTGCAACTGTGGCACGACGTCGGTATACATGGGACTGAAGGCAGCGCCCACCCAATCCATTCTGATATTTAACCTGTCGGAAGGAAAATACGTTGCTGTACAAGCAAAGTATTGGGCGTATTGATCAGCAAATAGGTTTTGCGCCACGTGGTAATTCCATTGACTTTCAGTGGCAGCTGACTGTGCCTTCGAAAAGAGGAAGGGCAGTTCAGCGGGTCCTATCGTGGCTACGCTATTCTTATCAGTATTGATATCATCGTATTTCTTGGTACAAGAAAGCGATACCACAAGACTGCAGAGAATAGCCAGTTGCAGCCGCGAGTTTAGAAAAAGCTTTGATCTTTTCATATATCTCTTATTTATTAATGCCATAGATTAAAATGTGAGTCTGAGGTTAAAACCAATCGTGCGTGTGGAAGGCAGTGTTCCGTATTCCGTTCCCTGGAAATTACCGTTACCAAGGCTCATATCAGGATCCATCCACATCGAGCGCTTACCCAATCCCGGAATATCCAAAGTTGATTTGCCTCTGTAAAGGAAGAGTAGATTTCTTCCAACCACAGAAAATCTTGCTCCTTTCAGCACTTTTATAGAAGACACTGGGATGTCATATCCGATTGACACTTCCCGGATCCTAAAATTGGTTGCATCGTACGCAAAGAACTCACCTGCACCATAACGTTTACCAGAAGCAATCTGCCAAAAATCCTTAGCAGCAATGGTATTGGAAACAGGGTTGCCATTCTTATCATAACCACCAAGCGCCCAACCGCCTTCCCTATAACTTTGGGTTGCTTCAGGAATTCCGCTGAATGCCAGGTTCATTTCCGTACCGGAAACCAGTACACCACCTACACGGCCATCTATCAATAACCTTAATGAAAACGCTTTATAGGTGAAAGTATTGGAGAACCCAATGATCTCTTTGGGGTTAAAGTTACCAATATATCCCACGCTAGATGTTAATACGGGCTTACCGGTACTGTCAACTACATAACCGCCCTTGTCAGACCTTGCCCACTGGAAAGCATAAAGATCGCCATAGCTTCCGCCTTCTTTAACGATCGGTTCTGCAGAACGTCTGTAACCTCCTGCCAGCGAAACCTGACTCAATTCGGGGCTCAGTGATATTACCTTGTTCCTGTTCAAGGAAAAGTTCAATGTTACATCCCAGCTGAAATCCTTGTTCTTGACCGGCGTTCCGCTCAACACGATTTCAAAACCCTGGTTTTGGATATTACCCGCATTGATGTATTTATTTGCATATCCTGTTGCAGGAGGCAATTGAATTTGAAGCAGCTGGTTGAAAGAGTTACTCTTATACCATGTTAAGCTCACGCCCCAACGATTGTTGGCAAATCTCGAATCAAGATTGATTTCAGTATTCCTCACGATTTCAGGCTTCAAACCAGGAATAGGCAGTGTCGGGCTCCTTGAAAGAAATCCATTGCCCGCACCGGGACTATAACCATATGTACTAACCAGTAGGTTGGGTTGTCCTCCATTACCTACTTCCGCATAGTTTGCGCTCAGTTTCAGGAATGACCAGTATGTTGGAAGTTTAATGAGGTCAGATAAGATCGCTGAAGCACCTACTGAATAATACAGATAAGAATAGGGCTTCGGAAGACGGGAATCCCAATCGTTACGCAAACTTGCGTCCACAAAAATCAGGTCTTTCCAGGAGAAAGTAGCCTGACCAAAAACGGACTGCGTTTGAACATGCGTAGAGCTCTGATTCATCGCCGGGTTCGTCGCAAAGTTAAGACTGAACTTGTTGGTCACATTTAAACCATCGGCAGTACCGGTATTTTGCTCAACCACGTTATCCTGATAAATCGCACCAGCATGATAGTTGATCTTAATATCCTTCGTAATGTTATTCGTTCCCTCAAAAATCAGGTCAGCCCAGGTTTGGGTAGCTGAGATGTTGGTTTTTGAATAATAACCGCCGGCTTGTGAAGCCCATAGAATGGTGCCCTGGTAGTATTTGCTTTCAATACCATCCGTTGTTTTGTCAAGGTTGATTCTACCTGTCACGCTCAACCAATCCAGAATCTGGTATTTGGCAGAAACAAATCCCATAATCCTGTCCCTGTGCTCATTGATCGAAGTCCTGTTGGTCATCCAATATGGGTTCTGATAGATAGAACTCAAAGTGGAAGGCCAGGGAGTAGGAGTCGAAACACCTAAAACATTGGTGAAATCGTATTGTTTGGCATTGGCAAGACTCACGTTTCTTGGAATCTGGTAGATATCAATTACCGGAGCGTTTTCCTCACCTGTTCTGGGCCTGTTCTTAATGTCCTGAATCAGGTACGTAATCTTGGCATCTGTCGAAAACTTCTTGCTGATCTGGTTAGAGATCCTCAGGTTAATTGCATTCCTGATCAAGTCGTTCCCCGGAATGATACCCTGAATATTATTATTAGTATAAGAAAGGTAGGTCTGCATTTTTTCAGAACCGCCTGAAATACCAATTGAGTTATTAAAGCTTACACCCGTGCGGAAGAAGTCTTTGATGTTATCTGGCTGCGAAGAATAAACGTCGGGTTTACCGAGATAGTTGGTATCAATGGCACTGCCGTCCATTTTAGGGCCCCAGCTATCACCCACCGTCCTGTCGAATTTATTTACTGACTGTCCCTGGCCATACTGATTTTGAACCTTGGGCAAACTTGCCGCAGTTTCGAAAGCGACACCAGAATTAATAACCACAGAGAGCCTGTCGCGAGAACCCTTTTTTGTAGTGATTACGATTACTCCATTACCAGCCTGGCTTCCATAAAGAGCAGCTGCAGATGCACCGCGTAATATCGTCATGGATTCAATGTCATCCGGATTGATATTAGAAGCACCATCCGAACCCTGCACAGATCCGAAATCACTACCTGCTGCACTATAAGTATTGTTGTTAATGGGAACGCCATCGACCACAATCAATGCATTGTTTGAGCCTTGAATTGACCTGTTGCCACGGAGAACTATCCTGGCACCGCTACCGGGACCACCTGAACCCTGGACGATGCTGGCATTTGCAATCTTACCGGATAGGGAGTTCAAAACGTTGTTGGGGTCTCGAACCTCTGTGAGCGTTGCGGGTTTTACCGTTTGGGTAGCGTATACCAGCGTCTTTGACTGGCGTGAAATACCCAATGCAGTAACTACCACTTCACCCAGCTGCTTGGAGTCTTCTGCCAATACAACTGAAACTGAACTCTGGTCCCCTTCTACAATAATATCCTGTAGCGCGAATCCAATGGAAGAAACCGAAATAGTAGTTCGGCCACTGGGAACGCTTAGGCTGAAGCCACCGTCTGCTCCGGTGGTTGTTCCTGAATTTGCAGAGCCTTTGACGACAACGCTAGCGCCGCTAATCGGTGAATTATCTTTTCCTGAGAGCACTTTACCCGTGATAACCCTGTTCTGCGCGAACAAGGATGTCCCTACGAGCAAGCATAGAACGGTTAAGAATTGCTTGAGTCGTAACATAAGCCGTGGT
>Ga0163162_10000696_pt1 | contig 31040 bp, 59 predicted proteins | sample S55metaG_FD_115310 | JGI IMG/M metagenome (GOLD analysis project Ga0163162, IMG submission 115310) | Switchgrass rhizosphere microbial communities from Kellogg Biological Station, Michigan, USA - S5-5 metaG | ecosystem: Host-associated > Plants > Roots > Rhizosphere > Soil | place: USA... | reverse complement strand
GATCTTTTGCAAGGAAAACACGCTCTTCTTCAACATAGGCCATAATCACCAACTGAGTGGCCACTATGCGAAACATTTCGTCGGTTCTCCAGAAACCTTCGTTAAGAACAACGTCAAATGTTGGAGAATTAGTAGCGAGTTTTACTTCGTGAGTTCCCCATACAGTCATCAGCATTTCACGGATAGCTTCTCCGGTAGCTACAGTGATATCCCATGGAACAGTAATTTTAACCAAATTGTCTTTATGTGTAATACCGACAGGCGACAAAGCACCCAATGAAATAACCGTGTTATTTTGAATAAGAGCGCAGTTTACACAGCCGATGCCTGCGAGAAGATGTTCGGCCAAAGCATACCCACTTGGAAACACGCCTTGATCGATAGGAAGGTTTTCGGAGGTTACCGCCAGAATAAAGTTACCTTCTGGTTTTTCTGTCAACGTGGTGCCGTCGTTTACAGCGGCTTGACGAAACATTACCAAAGCTTCACGGGTAAAACGGCGCATATTGTACTTCCTTCTGTTAAGTAATTGTTAATACCACTAGCCCGCAAAGGCTAGTGGTATTAGAGTTGGTACATCAGACGGTCAGACGTGACCGGTTAAACGGTAAACTGAAACGACGATCTGGATTGCGCACATCCCTGAAATAGAGGATGGCGTGTCCAGTCTCTGGAGAGAAGTCACGATTGATACTAATCGAGTATTCTCCACCATCCATGGGCACCACAATGTGTGGGCGCAAGCTAGTCAATACATAATTAATGATGGGTAAATAAGAACCATCAAAAAAGTCCTCGATAACCTGTGTCGTCTTTAGACTAACCTGACACCCAGTTAGTTCTTTGCGACTAAGGTTTCCCGCTCCAGCCAGCGCTAGTTCAGCCAACAGAGGAGTAACGTCAACGTTGTTCAGCATGCGTCTGGTCGGAGTTTGAGGATCGTTAATGATCTCCACCAGACAGTCCATGCCGAAAAGAAACTCACGTATCAGATACTTGGAATCCTTACCGAAAATAGTGACCAGCTCCGCGGTAAGATTAGGAGTAAAAACATGGTCAAAGTAATTCTGAAAAAGTTTACCTAAGGGGGGTTTTTGGGCAATATGCTTCTCCATGGTGTTACCTCATTAAGGGAGAGTACCTAATTGTTTTACATTACACAGTAATAATGTAGACTTGATTACTTATGTAAGTTAACTAACCAATCCTTAGGACCCTGGCAAAGCAAGAACGCCGGATGAAGTCTTTCTAGAAAAAACGGCAACCGCAAAGTACGCTTGGTTTCCAATTCAATAAAGTCCAGCACACCAAACATCGGGTGTGGGGTAAGTACCGACAAATTAAAGATATACGTTTTACCGTGCATTACTACGGCAATACGACCTTTGCTTTGAGCGTGCAACAAACGGAAGATGACCGTAAAGTAGTTATACGAAAAGAATTCGTTAATCAACTTGATACCAGCACCGCCCACTGACTTGATTTTCCAGTTAATGGGATCTTTCGGATTTGGTCTGGTGTTGAAGTGGTTATGTACGGAAGGTTTACCACCGAGAGTGTCTGGGGTTTCCAGAATACGTTTATCACGGAAATGTGACGTTGCCATGATGTCAGAAAGGGTGTCGATAGCGTAGATCAGTTCAGCACGATCTGTACGGGTCATAGGAGACCCGGTAAAGAAACCGTTGGTCTTAGCGTCAAGACACAGGTCATGACGGTCGTAACGCTCTTTGAAGGTCTCGAACGTTTCTTCTTGATTGTCCATAGCCTTCTCAAGAAGTTCCCCCAGATTACTTTGAGGTAGTTTTAAAACCGAATTAAACTTTCTCATGAAATTGCCTTAATGTTGTGTTATGTTAATAAATTGGACGTACAGTTATAAAACGGTGTTGCATACATAACCCTACCCACTCTTGCGAGTGGGTAGGGGTTAACTTTAAGCGACTGGTTCAGCACCAACCAACTGACCGTAATCAGTATCTGGGATTTCGAGCATTGGGATCAACGCTTCGGCCCAGGTCAGAGTACCGTTGTAAGTGGTACCTGCGATAACAACGGTACTGCCATTTTCAGGCACAGTGTAACCATCGTTTTCGTACTGCATTGCTGCGGTAAGAACGGTACCTACTGCGGCAGCCACGTCGGCAGCTTCGATGCCTTCCGGGATTACCACACCAGCGGTAGGAACGCCTTCAGCATCCAGGTAGCTGTAAACACCAGCAACCGTTTGTTCAGCCAAAGCAGCGACATCCGCCAATGGAGTCTCTGGGTTTTTCAGAGTCCACAGGTTCAGGTCGGTCGCGGCGTTAGCAGCAGTCCACGACTGGTTAATACCACGGAAGCGACGAGTAGTCGACGCAACAGAGGCACTGAACCGATTGGGTTGTTGCAGCGGCACGACGTTCGTGATCGCTACGTCAGGGAAAGTCAAACCGGTAAAGTAGGCGAGGCTGGTAGCATCGTCTTTGTACCGATTCAGGTTAAAAGCAAGGAACCGTTCAAAGAACAATTCCTGATGTTTCTTAGCAGCCATAACCACCTCGTCAGTATCTTTTTACCCAAGTGGAATACCAGGGTATAAGATCCTGACGAGATTTTATTATTGTTGGCTGATGTTAACTGCATGGAGCTTGTTGGTGATCAAAACCGAGCTAAGGTTAGCCAGGATCTTGGCGGTTTGCATACCGCCTTTCAACGCCACAACCGAAGCATGTGCTGTGTCATAAATCCCCAGGTCTTCTGGGAGACCAACTTCACCGTTAGCCAGGTTCACTACAGGATAAAAGTTATCCAGGCGTGGCTGGTTTGCGTAAGCCTGTTCCATGATTTGTTTAACATCAGCAGTGAGTCGTTCATATTGCATGAAACAAACTTCTTCAATATGCTCCAGAATGTTTCGCTTATTCTGGTCCGTCTCGGCGTCATACAACTTGGCGGTTGTGCGCATTGCTGCGATCATGCTGGTACCAACACCAGGCAAGATGCCGTTGGTCAAAGCACTCTTAACTGCCTTGATAACGTCTTCAAAGCGGTCTTTACGCTCTTTAACGTCGGCCTCTGTCTCACCGCCAACCCAAATGGTAATAACCTCACCAGAGAGATTACGCACACGCTCCTCATCAAAGCGAGCACGACGACCAAAACGAGTAGCCCCATCATAGTTGCCCAATGCTTCTTTAATGAGTTCAATGCGACCGGCAATACGCACTAGTGATGCATCGTTAGGAGTAAATACAGATTTGCCAGTACCGACTACCAACGGGGTTTCAGTAATCAGCATATCTTCGGTAACTTGAATTTGTTCCAATGCAGAGAACGAAGGCACACCAAAGATAGCAGCCAAGTCTTGCATGATCATGCTACCAACTGAACCACCAGTGCCATTTACACGGCAACCAATGACATTCCGCTGAGCCTGCTTGTTTGCAGGATGGTTGTTGAAAGCTACCAACAGACTGTCCATTGATGTTTCAACAGACCGGCAGATCAAAACAAACACAACATCAAGGAATGGAGTATTACCTTCAGCCTTCATCAGGCTAGCCAGCAAGGTACTCAGCCGATCGCCATCGGCATTACGGACGGAGTCATCCAGAATGATTGGAACATAACGGACCAGATTACGTTTACCACCGCCCGGACCTGCATAAAGCGCAGAGTTACTGAACTCCATGTTGATGGTCAGCCCGTTACCACGAATGATCTTGTCGGTGTCCTCAACACCATTAATCAAGTCAAACGATGGGAAAGATTTTGGTTTTGCTCGATATTGCTCGATGATGATGTTGCTCAATCCCTCATCGTTGTTAGACGAGGTGAGCGCTAACTTGTACAGCCGCTCGTCAGTTACGTCGATGATGATGGCCTGTTCGCGCAAAGCAGTAATCAGATGACCACCGACTTCTTCAATGAAGCGCTGATCACGATAAGTCGGATAGCTGCGAAACAGATTGTAGAACGCCGAGGTAAGCATGATTGTGGTTGTGGTGCCGTCGCCACATTCTTCATCAGTCTTGATCGGTGCTTGAGTCATGATCTTGTTGACCACTTCTTCGCGCACATCATTAAACTGAATGCCACGAGCAACCGTTACACCATCTTTGGTGACCTTGGTACTGGTACCAGTAGTAAGTACAGCCAAACGACCGTTAGGGCCCATGGTCGCGGTTACAGCCTGGTCTACAGTCTCTACCACACGACTTACCAGTTTGTGAACCTCTGTATCGAGAGTGATGAATTGAACTGCACCATTTTTAACTTCAGACATTACTGTGACTCCACAAGAAATTAATGTACCGGTGTACAACGTAGTAATATAGGTTTGATTTATTCTAGTTATTTGTCAAACACTTCACGCTCAAAGAACTTACGAGTCTGATGAATAGCCTTAATAGCTTTATCAACACCAGTAATCAATTCACTAATGTCTTTAACTTCTTTAAGTGCCATGCCACTGTTAAATTCTTTTGAATTCAAGTAAATGGTATTTACTCTTTGGCAATCAGCAATGCGAATGCTCCCCTGTCCATCCTCAGCAAGGTCGTAGGCAATATAACCACCATAGGCACTTGTTTCAGGGTTTAACCACTCACGTCGAGTTAGAGGGCTTTCTGCGTTAGGTTTAACGTAACGCTTGCGCCATTCCTTATTAACTTCCTCTAATACCTCTTTAAGAAGTACTAACTTCTTTTCTAAAAGTACGAGCCCGATATCTTCGTTATTTGTGTGTAGTGTAATCCGTACAAGAGTAAAGAGAGTAAAGCTACCGTTCCAGTTATAACGATACAGCTCTGGGTCACCCTTCTTTCGATTAGCCTGGGGTTCTAGCCAAGGGTTAACCCACATCGAATAAGCGTAAAAACTAAGGTCAGGTATAAAGGTAGCATTAATAAAGGATTTACTAAGTACGGAAATACGATCAAACAGAATATTACCAGTTTCTGGATAATCCATGAAAAGGTCCTAAAAAGAAAATAAAGAAATAGTTAAACCCTTCACTGGTTAGAGTGAAGGGTTTATTGGTTATAATTTTGTAATGGCTTTTACCAGCAGATCATTAATAAACTCATTTTTGAGGTTATGCCGAATCTGCTGGTTAGGCGGGAATATCAGATTACTCCCTTTACGAGTAATTGTCGCAAGGGGCTGTTGGCTAATTGAGAATTCGTAAATAAGAATATCACGATTAGCCAACGCACTAAATGGCGCCGGAATCACCAAAGTAAAACCAGTCTCGTCATCAACAATAATACAAACTTTAGTAGCAAACTTTTCTTCAATTGCTTGCATTAACTTAGTTGTATTACCAGCAACTTCAAGACTGGTGGTATCCATCATCACCATTACTTGGCGACTACCAGCGCCCAGTGGTTACCGTCGACGATCATGAAGTGAGAATCGGCATCAACACGGCCAATACCCTCGGTTGCATGAACTTCAATTTTACCGCCCAGGTTAAAGGCATCAGTAACCTTACCCAGTTTGTGAACTTTACCGAGGTTGTCCTGGACAACGATGTTGAGTCCTTGCTCGGACTTGATCTGTTCACGGATGATACCGAAGGTTTCGTTACGGATCTTTTGTTTAACTTTTACCTGAGCCATGATGTTTCCTTTTGGATAAAATTGTTGTTAGGCGATATTTTCTTTTACAACTTCCAGCAGGTTGTTAAAGCTGCCAGGTGGGTAAGTGCACGTCGGTGTAGCCTTATTCAAATCGAATTCGCCCAAATCTTCCAGGCTTTCGATGATAAACACCCGAATGCTTTGATTGAGTGGAGCCGCGATAATGATGAATTTTTCATCAGTAGTACGGTTTTCGATAACGGTATACACCGCACCAAGTACGTGGGAGATTGCAACCCGCAGTGCCTGGCCCTTGAAGACACCAAATGAGGTAGTCTTGCCAAAGGCACGATTGTTCCAGGAGTCAGCGTGGGTAATCTTGCGAATAACCCGATCCAGGTATTCAGGGTCATCTGCGGTAGGAACTGGATCTTCCACAATTACCGACGGAGGAGGAGGGGTTGCAATATCGATCAGATCTTTAGCTACTGGGTTATACCCGATCAGATCTTGCAGGAACTTGCGTTTGAAGTCCTGGATGTGGACAATTGGATCTTCAGCAATGGAACCTTTGATAGTCTCGTTGCTGACACGATAGACGTAACCACCCGGGGTCTTGATCACAACAAAGAACATTTCACCGATGTAACCAGTGCCGTACGAACAGCCGCCGGTGTACTGGAAACGGATTTGGGTTTCCAAATCAAAAGAACGACCGGTCAATACTCGGTTAGAAATAAAACGGGTATGATCCTTTTCATTACGTGGATCATTGATGTAATTGAAGAAATTCATGAAAACGTTGTTTTGATCGTTCATGCAACGGCACTCTTCTGTTAAGTTAATTGGTTTACTGTCTTACAATTTGTAAGCTAGCAAGATATTCATACTTGAGGTTTTCGGAGATCAATCGCCGAGTACCTGCAACGGCTAACTCGTAATCAACGTCAATTGGTTTGGACATCAACGGAATATACAACACCGTTTCTTCAACTACTTCCGTACCATCGTTAGCCCGATAAGCCCACAGTACTTCAAATGGAGTAAGGTGCTCCAAATGAACAGTACCGTCTTGATCATGTGCTCTAACTGCATGAGCGGTAGCTAGCTTTTGGAAGTGACGTGCTTCCTTTACAAAGTGAGCATAAGCCGGATCTGTTGGGGGCATAAACTCCAACAAAGAAACAGAGTGCTTGAGACACAGCACCGCATTCTCATAATCCATTGCTTTGGTGCCGAGACTGTTTACCAGCAGGCTAGCTTTCCACACTTCTTGACGCAAAAGCAATTCAGCTCGAGTTTCACTCGTAGACATGTCCATCTCCAATAAAAATAAACAGGAGGTGAGTCCTGTTTATTTATGGCAATTAGTTAGCAGGTTCGCTAACTTTTGCTTTAGCCTTATTAAAGGCTACTTCTTTATTTTTACGAACATCCATCAACTGTTTAATCGTAATACCGTCAACCGCAATCAAATGATTACGGAAGCATTTAATCATTGCGTATACAAACACTTCGATGTTTGCACCGCGAAGGTCCAGACCGGTCAACTTACGACCAAAGATTTCCAGAACCGGGAAGGTTTTGCTGACGTGCTTTTTGAGTGAGCCGTATACGTACAGTGGATCTTCACTGTCACAAAACTGTGAGAAGTTAACCGAGGTGGGTTTGTTAACCCACCGCAGATAGTTCTCCAAACCGTCGATCAGGTTCAACACGTCTTCAACGTGTTTGGTTTGAACCTTAGAGATTTCCATTGGTTCAGTCAACAAGCCAACAGCGTTGTGGCTAATGTCGATAGAACCTTGTTTACCAAAGTCGAGGGTCGCACGAAAGTTAATACCGCCGCTGAGGTTTACAGTAACCCCAGAACGGAATACAACGTTACGACCAACGAATTCAGGAAGCAGGAAACGATCAGCGATAATAGTGGACATGGGTTTTCCTTAATAGCCAATTGGCTGATTGTGGGTTGCGGTTTAAGAGAACAGAACTGAGTTGTAGCCAAAACTAGCTGCGACCATCTCAATGAGAAGGAATACAACTAGCAGGATAAGTACCGCCGCCAAAGAGCAGAGGATCTTGAGACCGCGCTCGTAAAAGTGAGAGAGGTCAGAACGTTCCAGTTCTTTTTCCTGAATACGCACAATGGCGACCAAGAGAACTAGGACAACTAAAAGCATTGCCATGAACTTGTTTTGTGTAAAGCCGCCGCTGAGCATAAATATTCCTCCGTGATTAATTTTGGTTTACTACTCACTGGAGTAATATAGATCCAAGCTTTTCCAAAAGTTAATCAGAAATTGTTATGATACATTGTTGTATAAATGGGACCCTCTTGTTCAAGGACAAACCCAAGTTTAAGATAAAGACGCAAAGCATCAAGATTGAAGTTAACTACTGTAAGCGTCAAACGGTCTTTAAAGATCTCCATGTGGTTATAAATTAAATAACTGGCAATACCCAACCCACGACAATCCTCGCGAACAAACAAAGCTGAAATGACATTAGGCGCATCTACAGTCATAAAAGCAACTGGGGTAACGCCAAAATAAACTACATACGTCCACTTGGCCTTTTTAGAACACATTACCCAATATGTTTTAAGTTTACCTGCATCATTGCGGGAGTCCGCGGCTTTATGTTTAAGGATATCAGTAGGAGCGCCATTTTCAATAAACATAAGGTCACTACGGGTAAGCTCCATCCATAGTTCCATTACATCTGCGGAAACGTTTACAGGCACGCATTGATGTGCATACATCTTGAGCTTACCAAAATGGTGAAGCTGTAAATCATTCTGCATCGGTGAGTTCCTTACGAGCCAGTACCAGAAGGGACTCCAACTCTTTCAAAGTATAATGTCCATCCACCACGGCGTAATCACCGCGGAACTCAACGTAACTTTTGTCAGCCCCATCAACAATATTGTTGTGGTATTCCATGCTGATTGGTGTTGTCGCTACTGATTCAACACCACTAGCGGTAAATTCTGTATAACTAGTGGTTACGTCAAACCCCGCACCTACAGCAAGTCTTACTAAGTCAGGGCAGTCGTTAAACCAGGACGCAATAAACTGTTGATACTCATCTTTACGTAATTTCTTGAATTCCGTAAGAAGATCAGTACCGATACATTGCCGGCGATATTTAGGATCAACGTAAAGTTCTACCACACGGTTGTGAGAACAAATAACGTAACCGACGTATTCGTTAGTGTTTGCCAAAGAACCATCAAAAGCCAAACCGACGTAATCCGCACCCAAATTAAGCATAGCTTTAAAAGTGGTGATCTTTGAGTCATGCCAGAGTTTTTCATCTTCTTTAGTATCACCAAAGGTATTGACGATACCATGATGTTTAATAAACAGCTCAGCTATTTTTTCGACTACGTGATCGTAAAACGGCTGAGGAAAATCCAGACCCTTATCTGTTTTACGGGTGCGTGCAAAATCACGATACATGATAGTCATAAATAAAAAATCCTTAGAAAGGTGGTGGGTGGGTAGCGACGCTACCCACCCTACGGGTTAATGTTTGGTGCAGCCAGCCAAAACAATACCACGGTTAATTGGAGACAGCGGCGGCTTGGTGCGATCGCCCAGGTAGATCAGGAAATACAGATTACCGTTAGGGGCGGCTTTCTTAAACATCATGTCGATGGCGTTACCGGATATTCCGGTAATAGCACCACCGACTGGGATGGTCATTTTGAGTTCTTCTGTGAAGAGGATGTTCTTCTCCACGGTAAACATGTACTTGGTTTGAGTGATGGTGGTTTCCAGCTCTACTACCGGGTTATCGGTAACAAAACCATTTGCGCCATCGACAACGTTGTCAGTGTACTTTGTGCAGGTGTAACTGGTGTCGACTTTAGCATCCTCAATATAAGGAGCTTGATAAACGGAACCAAAACAAATAGCTGGTACCAACAATGCGAGTGCCAAAGATGCTTGTTTAAACATGGTGTACTCCTAATGGTAACTTCTTATTAGCGGCTAAATTTATATTTGGGGCGGCTTACCCCAAGAATTTTTAATACTTCGTCTTCAACAAAACCCTGGGTAGGATAGCGGTCACTATTAAACTGCTGACCCTCCAATTTGGCAAACCCCCGATTCAAAGCAATAACCCGTGGCACACCAGTTTGTCGGATGTGCCACAATACCCAGTCATTAGACAGGAGGTTATCTTGACCGGCAGTCAATTTGGGTTCTACATCTAATGCAAGTTCAATGTGTTTGAGGACGCGCGCCGCATTAGGACCCAGAACATTACTAATGGGCTTAACATCGGCAGAAAGTGGATCGATAATCCGGCGGCATCCTTCAAACCTGTGTTCAGAAGCAAGCACTGGCTTCTTTACAAGACGATCAGGTCCTTCACCGTCACCACCATGAAAATCAGCCATGTGTGCAACTCCTTTAATTGCTATTTTTAGTAAGGTTTTCGTAAGCCAGTCCGTCGATGTACTTTTTAGTAACCGGCACGTAACTATGTTTACGCACGTCATAATCTTTCGTGATTACTTCCCGCATGATACTGTTGCCGTTTTGGGTACAGACATAAATCGCCTGGTTACCAGCAGGATCATGGGCAATATGCAATACACGATTGTCGTCGGTAACGTGGGTGCGGTGATAAACATCACCTTCCATGAGAGTAGGAACAGTGACATTGAAGCCTTCTGGGACCTCTTTACCGCTCAGCGAATTCCAAAGAGAGCGTGGCCCAACCAAAGATGTAGGAAGTTTAAAGCACGGGCTGTCATTAATAACAATCTCCGGGCGATTGCCTTCTTTATCTAGTGGCAACTGGTCATCTGGAATTACCTTGCAGATAACACCACGGTCACCGTGCATGTCGGTGAGTTTGAAAGGATACTTGCTTTCGCCCAGAGCCGCACGACCTTTGTCAGTAAGACACTGTGAGGTCAGGCAGCTTTGATCAAGTACATCAAGATCCAGGTTTTCACCACGCATGTCCATTTGTTCTTGTTGACCTGGATGAATCAACCCGGCAGTTTCAGCATTGCCTTTGGCGTTCATGGCATCGTGAATGAGTTGGTCCACGCCAGGGGTAACCCCGTCAAAATCGGCATTCATGCCTTTCATACGACGCGGTGCAAACTGCACATTACCGAGAGCATGGTCTTCCGGGATTTGGACAATTGGAATATTCTTTACCTGACGGACAAAGTTACCCATATGAGTCAAGTAAACTTTATCATCGCAGATGAGTCGACCACCGATAACTTCTTCCAGGCCAGTGCGAAGTTCAGCAAGGCTAACCGGTCCGTGCTCCGCAATGAACTTGTCTACCAGTGCAACTACTTCTTCATCAGTGGTCAGTGCTTTTGCGGCATTTACAAAATCAAAAATGTTCATGGCGTTACCTCACTAATTAAATTTAAGCGGCTTCTTTACAGATGTCGCGTTTTACAGGGTGTTTGTTAATGCGGGACATTGCTGCCATTACAGCACGGTTGTAGGTAGCGTTGTAAGCGGTCTGGTACCACTCAAGCCATTTACCGTTAATCGCGCTTGGATCACCATCACAGCTTGCTACAAGAGCAGGCTCACTAGTGAGGGTGTGGTTCTTCTTGATGCAAGTTTTCATTTGGTTTATCTTCCATGGTGAACAACCCCAGCCGATCTTTCAGCAGGGATGGTTTATCTTTGGTGCTCGGCAACGCAGGAACACTGGTGTCGAGTTGTTTAAGGAATTTGTATACTTGTCGATTTGCGTCCAACTCAAAGTTACCAAACCCAATGGTCAGGTATTCATCAGACGTTATATCCAACTCACTGCTACCTTCTGAATGTAGAGCAGCAAGTAATTGTGCACCTAAACTGTCATTAACGTACATAGTCACCACCATACTGTCTTGTGCGCTTCTGGGAGTACTTTACCTTCTGCCTTTTCTTTAATACGTCTTTTGCACGTATTTAAAGCAATGTTAGAAGATACCCTTTTACGAATACGGTACCATTTTTGCCAAAGAGGATTTGGCTTGCCAGAAGAGGTTTCCAACTCTGGCTCGGGCAAGATAGCAATTCTTTCACAAAAAGCACGATGTGCTGTTGTGGGTGTTGCATTATGTAAAGCGGTGTACCACTCGGTCCAGGCAGATTGATTGAATCCACCTTCTTCCGTAAACAACAAAGGTTCTTTGTTTTCGGTCATAACGGTGCCACCTAATTAAATTGTTTAACCTTACATACACGAGTAATATAGGTTTGAACAATTCTAGAAATTAAACGATTTACCATATAGATGATGGCACAGTACAAAAGAAAGAACAGTATTAATACCCTCTAGCCTTTTGGGCTAGAGGGTATTAACTAACTACGACTACGACCTTTCTTTGCTTTCTTTGGATAAGTAGATGCCGGACTGGCTTTAATACCACACAGCACTTTCTTAACACTGTTCCCAAATGCTGCCGTGGCATGAAGCAGGGCTCCAGCGGCACGAGAACCCCCAATAAGCAAAATCTGTTTATCAGAGTTTTTCTTTTCTTGTGATTCGACAGATTCAACAATATCGTTCATGACAGCTCCTTAAACAGTGCGGGTCTTATCGGCCCAGTCTGCCAGAATGTCTTCCACATCGAAGTAAACTTCTTTGTCACCACTGTGCGGACGCACAAAGCCCTCATTGAGTTCTTTACGTAACGTTTCGAACACTTGCATCATCTTGTCTGGATCAGGATGAGAACGATCCAGAACAGAGCCATTGAGATGCTTCTTGGGATTGAGTGACGTACCAGTTTCTTCATTCAGAAATACTTGAGCATAAATACCCAAGTTTTGACTGTTGATGAAGTCCAGGTTTGCCAACTCACCTTTATAAAAGCACAGGCTGCGCGAAGTACTGTCGATAACACCAGAAAAGTTCAGAAGGTCTTTTTCAAACTCTTCCTTGCAAGTACCTTCCAGCGGATGATGGGTACGTACTTCCACAATACGACCACCAGCTACGTTAATTACGCCAATCCCCAAATCCCAACGAACCTGAGTTTCTGCACCAGCTTCAATAACGTGACCATGTTGCTTGATCTCGTCTTTGAAGTTTACGTCCATAATCCAGCCCATTAATCCCCCTAAATGACCTGTAAGTCATTTAAATCCAGCAAAGTGAATTTACCAATGCTAGGACGCCATCCCTCTGTATCAATGTAGTAGGTATTCCCCAACTGCAACATTTCAGGTACAGGGTTATGACCTACCACTACAGCAAAGATGTCAGCAATTGGTGTGGTGTCTTTTAAGTTAAAACGAATACGACTGTGAAAACATTCATTCATAACAAGTTTGTGAGACTTGCGACGAAAGTTATTTTCAAGGGCATATACTAACTCAGCCCAGCTATCAAAATTGCATGCAGCGTGCACAATCCCGACAGTACCATTTTTAGTAGCCACCTCAATCAATACAGGCAACTCTTTAAATTTGTCAACCAATACATCTTGGTCTCTAAAGTCGAGATGTTTAAACCATGCCCCTTTGTCTTTATGGTTAAGCCACTTAGGGCGCGTGGTGTAGTTGACCAGATGATTGTCATGGTTCCCACGTACGGACTCAGCATTGTGCTTATCGAGCCAAGCAGCTGCTTCATGAGACTTAGGGCCACGATCCACCAGATCACCCACAATAAACAATCGGTCTAATGCTTTGTTGTAGCCAATACGTTCAAGCTCTGCATCGACTTCATCAAAATGACCGTGCACATCCCCACATGCAATATCCCGTCCTAGAGTGTTAACCCCGAATCGTTTGACATACATACCTACCTCTGAATTTTAATTGTACTTAGTATTACCGCACTGTTTTAATAGACTCCGTCTCATCGATCGTTTTGATCAACTTATCGTAGTCTTCTTTGGCCTTAGTCTTGGCCGTCAGTTTTACCAAGCATTCAGTGGTACGGTATTCCCCATTACACGTTTCTTTTTGGCTTTGATCAAAAACCTTCCAGGCAATCGTTGCTACCAATGCAATTAAAAGCATCCCAAGGATTGCCAATGCGAGAAGAGCGCTTGGTTCCTTAAGGCACCTCAAGCTATTTTGAAGGTTCATTCCAAATTAACCTCTATCTTGTTAGTAAAAATAACCCAATCAATCCCACGAGCATGGACCATCTTGGTTACTTTAGGAATGTAATTACCTTCATGCAACTCCAGGATAAATGCACTCGCCAGTTTGCCGTTGATGATCAACCCTTCTTGCATGAGTTCAAGAATAACCTCGCGGGCATATTCTCGTGGCTTACGACGCAAGGCGCGGTGACCATTATGCAAATAATGAGCCATCGAATCTTCAAGGCGTTGTAACAAGTTAAGCCCGTAACCAGGGTCCTCGTCGATTACGTTCAAATCAAAATGAATATAAGCTGGCTCAATAGGCTCTGGTTTAGGAATGGTCTTATCCAGGCTACGGAGACGTTCTTGAAGATAAGACTTCATCTCGGGGCCAGAGGGACGGGTATCCTCGCCAGAACGCTTGGTGGTGTCGTAGATGTTGTAATACGACAACAGATTAGCCAGATCGGCCAAAGACATTAAGTCCAACTTCTTTTTGCACGGTGTCATGACAAATTCCCCGGTATGTACATTACAGTCAAAACCCCATGTCGTTTAATGAGGTATGGTGGTGTGCCATCAATTGGATAAATATCACCCATGAAAGTAATGCTGGGATTGTAGTCAGCCAATACCTTATCATAAACCGGCGTAGGCACATCAACTACTTCGCCGGACGATGACGCTAAATACATTTGCGCCACATGCTCTGCTTCTTCACTGATTTTGTAAAACAACTCTGTAATTTCGGTTGTAGAAAGATCAGGAAATCCAACGGCCAGTAGGTTTATGTATTCCGGATTAGGGCGATGTCCTAGCAAAAACATGGTGGCCTTTTCAAAATTTGTTTTGTAAACACCGGAAAGTATTTCAGCCAACTGTTTTTTGGTTTCCCTTTCATTAATAGCCGCACGTTGTTGGCGCTCTGAATAATAATCGACCATACGCCGATCAACAGAAACAGACTTTTTTGGTTCCGTAACTGGGCTGCTAAACATACCCTTAATCCACATCCACCAAAACCAGTTTTTCATTTGTTTTCCTTTATGTATTTTTCGTAAGCCGCTTTGTTACCAGCTTTCTTACGTTCATGACAAGCTGGAGTATCAAACTTACCCCAGCAATGACGGTAATCAAAACCTTTAGCCCAGGTAGATAAATCATCCGCTTGTTTTTCCATAGACATGGTAATTAACCAACTAAACAGAACAACGCCGGTTATAGCTAAAAAAGCATCTTTAATAAACAGTAAACGATTTTTAAGACTTTTGGATTCGGCAATCTCAAAGGCTCTGATTTCGTTTCTTTCTTTAGTAATCTTTGCAATGTGGGCTAAATCTGCTTTACTAAAAGGCGGAGGTGGTGGTGGTATATTTCTTGGCATAGGCTCACCAGTTAGTTCGGAATATGGCTGCGTAAAGAACCATAACCGTGATAGGGATGACTTGAGCAGCAAGCAGCAGTGTGGCTGCTTTATTCCGCTTCATGTGTTTCCAGATACTTTTACGGCGTTTACGAGGGGGTGGAACTGTGTCAAAAATAGTAGCGAGGAATACTGGTTCGTCCAGGTGTAATTCTTCATAAAGAGGTTGTGCGGATAACCGACGTGCTTTAAGTCGTTTGTGCTTGCCGCGCATGTTTATTCCTCCTTGTTAATGCTTTGTATTTGATGTTCATAATTTTCACGAGCAAGAGTAGCCTTAAGACGCCGTTCTAAACACTGAGACGTGTCATAAGGAGAGATACATGTTTGTTGAAAAATGAAATCGAGATCAGCGCGTTTCTTAGCCACAAAACTTTCAATACCCAAAAGTATTGGAGCGCCAATGACTGAGATAAGCAGAACTACCAGAACATAACCCCAAACCTTTTTAGCCTTTTTGTTTTTAGGCAGATCAGGCCCATTAAACAAATAGTTAATTACACCTTTCATTAGTAACTCCCTACTAATAGTTGTTTAATTGCGAACAAAATAATGCAGAAGAAAAGGATCTCATCACCAAAAATAGTAAAGGTATATTTTTCACGTTTAAAGAAATCCTTTATCTTTTTCATTGAGTCGTCTCACGATTACGTAGTTCCTTTAACTTGTTTTCATACTCCTCTTTGGCTGTTGCTTCGTCAACTAACCGCTGCAAGCAATTGACCGTGCGATATTGACCGACGCACTCTTGCTTATCATGTTTGTTATCGTACCACATAAACAACCAACCTACCCCAACAACAATAGCAAGTACGGTTAACAATCCCAAAACTTCCTTAGGTTTAATTTTGTTAGACATTGATTTATCCCTTCTATAAAAAATAAACTACCAGGCCCTTAAAGGGCCCGATAGCTGTATATTAATTACCTAGCAGTTTAGAAACAAATTACTTGTCGAGTCTAAATCCATGGACACTCATGGTTAAAGGTTCAGGGGGTATTGGTTTTTCGGGCTTCTTTGGCAGATTAGGAGTTGGGTTCTCCATATCAATGATTTCTTTGCCTTCCAAGCGTTTCAGACGACCACTCAAGAAACGCAAGCGATGAACTACACCCTTGAGTAACTCTTTGTAGTAAATGTTATCAGCAAGTGACAGATAGTCTTCCAGCCGGGTAACTTCCTTGGCCAGCTCCTGATCAGACAGATGACCCAGAGCCAACTCGTCGCGATCACACAATGAGTTGTCAGCAGCTTTGGCAATAGTGCGAAAACCCGTATGTGGATCTACTTCTTGAAAAAGCTTGTCCTCGAAATACTCAATCACTTTTTCTGTCATGATTACGCTCCCTCTTTACTTCGGCTAATCGCAACAAACCCGCATCACGGGCTTCAATAAGGGTACAACCTTTACCTTGAGAACGATACCAATCCAGCCATGCAGCGCTTAATCCGCCACTAACCAGACCATGGATGCTAGGTTCTTCACCAGTGGTCTTTACCTGGTCAGGATGCGAGACACCAGAATGCACATGGGAGTGTACAGTAGGTACTTCCGTAACGATCGGAATACCAAACTCCAGTCTGGCGTCAGAAAGATACAGAGGTTCCTGATCGCCAATAGTTACTTTGTAGATATGACCACCTTTGTGATCTCTACCTACTTTATCCACACGAGCATTGAGTTCCAATGGAACATGCTCATCCGGTTGTTTAATCTGGTTCATTCTTTTTTCTCCCATCGATTACTAAGGATAGTTACCAATTCATAAAAATTGCTAAGCAATACAGTCAGTTTCTCTCGGCTCATGTTAGTCTGAGCTAATGTACTAACTTCTAAACAGGACAGCACAAGTTCATGCGAAATGTCTGGACATTTTTCAAAGATAGACATTGTCAGATATTCCATGTGAGTGCTGTCAAAGGCACCCACCTCAAAAGCAACGCGCTGAAACTGGGTAGAGATGCGCCCCATTAAATCACTAACCGACATTACCTCTCGGCGAACTTCACCATACTTGCGACCAAAGGCTGGTGAACGCATAACACCAGAGGTAGGAGTTCCAACTATGCCACGTTGACCGTCTTCAAACTGAACTGGATGAGGTGGTTTAAGCTTAGGACGTTTAATAGAAAGAGTGGTGTGTCCTTCAACGTCTTTAGCAGAAAAGATGGTTTCTGATTCAGGGGGCAATTTAACGATAGAGTCCAGTTCAAGCCAATTATTGTAAATCTTTTCAATTTGGTCATCTGAAAAAGACAGGAAATTAGGATTGCCTAATTCAAAACAAGACAAAACTAACTTGTCTGAAATGTTAGGGTGTCTCTTCATAATCAGATTTACTAGATCTGACAAAGGACCTGGACGTTCAACACGTAAAGAAAAACAAACTCTATCGAGCACTTCACTAATACTTTTAAGTAAATTGGCTCTGGTAACCAGAGATACTGCAAGATCACCATGATTGGTTTTAAATCCTGTAGAAACCATAATGGATTCATTGCCAATAATGGTATGTCCTTCAGGCACCCCTTCCAAATCAATCAAATCACCGGGGGTTGGATCTGCAATGAAAAGAGCATGGGTGTTATCTGCCTTTTCAGCTTCTGGTGCTGTTTCGATTGGAGCACCGTCTGCTGGGATAAACTTTGCTTTTTCATCTGACATGTTAAGACTCCGTAGTCGAGCTGGCTTTGTCGATATGGACAAATTCGTTTTTAGTGGTGTCGATCATTTCGGGGAGAATACCGTCCACCAGGAAGTTTAGAAGAACTACAAGCTGTTCTTTGACCTCTTCAGCAGTCATAGCCCTACACACAAAGGCCCCACCGCCCCAAGACAAACAAAGTTGGAACCGCTCTGATAAAAGAACCGTGATACTTAAACCACGACCAATTGGGTGGGCCAAGACATAATAACTAAACCGTTCTTCTGCCATGACGACACGTATCTCGGCGATTTTGTCGGCAAAGCGCTCGGCACTAGCAGCCTCTCGCAAAGCTTCATCCAAAAGAAGAAGATTTTTATCAATGGTAACGTTGTTAAATGTAATTGGCATATACATACCTTAAATAGTTATAGGGTGGAATCTTATACAACGGGATTACAATAGGTGTACAGTTATGTATGAAGCACTCCTTCAAACAACTAAATCCAAAAAATTATTAAACTTAAAACGTACTTCTTTTAATCCCAGACCATTAATCGCTAGTCACGTAACAGCCACTGCTGCAAATGACAAGATTTACGCGTATGGTGGGCTGACCGCAGCACTTGTATCATCGACAGCATTTCATGTGTTTGATCCAGCCGCGAACGGTTGGACAACTCTTGATAATCCTAATTCTCCAAGACGTTCATGTGGCATGGGGAGTTATAATGGAAAAATTTATCTTTACGGTGGATTTGACCATGGGGTTGGAACTGTACTAAATTCAATGTTTAGCTTTGATATTGCTGCGGGCACTTGGAAAACGACTGGACTTAAATCGGACATACCGCGTCATGATTACTCTAGCGTAGTTGTCGGGAATCGGTTTTACTGCTTTGGTGGGTGGAACGGAGGTCCTGTTAATAGCAACGCATATTACACTATGGGTTTCGACACATGGACTGTAATTGCGGCTCAGGCTGGTATTCGTTACAGCGGATGTGCTACTGACGGTATTAACATTTATCTTGTCGGCGGGCAACTAGACTCCGGTATGATGAACACAGTTTATCGTTACAACATAGCCTCTAACACTTTCTTCACTATGGCTGTTTTGCCCACGGCAAGTCAATCTTGTGGAGTTATGGTGGTGGACGGCTATCTTGTTTGTTATAGCGGTTATAACAACGGGGCTTACAATTCCGTCATTTACACAATGGATCTCGATCAAGGTGTATGGAAAACTGTTGCGGATAACGGACCAGTTCAAGGTCTTGCAGGGACTTGCCAATTAGGCAGGAGCCTTTATGTGGTTGGCGGGTACGACAACACGGCTCGTGTAGGTTCAACTAACCGAATAGAAGCTCTTTAAACCGTGGGGGAATTCCCCCACGGTTATGTCTGCATTTTTACAAAGGGGCACCAAAAGCTTTTATATACTCGTCGCTGTCAGTAATGAACTTTGGAATAGCTCCATTGACAAGAAAATCCAAAAGGGCGTCCAATTCTGCTTTAGCTTCGTCGTAAGTCATTGGTTTACAAATGGCAGCGTTTCCTTCCCAAGTCATACGGAATCTGATTTTTTCAGGAGACTCCAACAAAAAGACGACACTACGTGAAATTGTTTCTGCTGGGGCGTAGTAGTGATATTCGTCTTCCCGGACCATGGTAGAAATGACAGCTTCTTTTTTCTCGTGCTTGACCAAGGTAGTTCTTTTACGAAATTCCTCATCAAGCTTTATGAGTTTGTCAACGCCAGGAAGGTTATTAAAGGTAATAGTCATGATAGACTCCTTAGAGCGTGGGAGATTTAGTTGTGTTTCATTACTTCTTCTAACGAATAAACGTGGTTGTCGCGTGGATCGGTAAACGTTGCTTTCTTTGTGGCTACATCATAATCCAGGTGATAACGTCGTTCGTCGTCACCTTTACTAATGCAGAACTCGTTATTGATTGTCATTTTGCTAAATGCAACCGAACCGTCGCCTCGCATAAACGACACAGCAGAAACCGGCTTATTTAAAAGCGGGTTAGGTATTGCGTGCCATTCGGGTCGAATGGAAACATCCAACAAGAAGTTTTCTACTTCTGGCAGAAGATCCGCAGGAATAGGGGTAATGGTGTATACGCCATATTCGGTGCCGCCGATGACTTTAACAGTTCTTACCAGTTCGATCGGTGTGCCATCCAGATCTTTGCTAAAACGGCGCAGTGGCTTAATCATTACTTAGCCCTTTTTAACAAGAGGTAATAATGAGGATGTGAGTGTCCTCATCAAATTCAACCAGATTGGAGACAAGTTCTTCAAAACTATCAATAAAGAACTTGAGGTCATCGGCATCTTCCAAGTTTTCTTTGGAGTACTCAATGGCCTTAGGCACCATTTCCAATAACTGTTGCTTGCTAACTTTGAACGCCTGTCCCCAAGGAAGTGGTCGAAGAAACTCTTCAAATGACCAGGTGCGCGGGCTATGCCAGAGGATGGGATACCCCTCGTGAACAACATTAGAAAAACAAACACCGTTACCGCCACCACTACGAAAATGATCTTCGTAATTTTTGTGATCAGGATCACTTTCGTATTGTTCTTTAGTAAGTAAATGAATTGTAGCTGTAACAGACATAATTAGTCCTTTTTGGTTGCAAGTGAAGTGCCGTAAATGAATGCTTCTTCTGGGGTCATCTTCTCGGTGTTGGCCACATACATGATCCAACGCATTGAGATACCGCCTTTAGAGGTAATCAGTTTAGGAGGTGGGAACAGATCATCAGGGAATCCTTCTGCAATTTGCAAACGGACTTTGCCGGCTAGTAAACGACCAAACAACTCGATAGATGAATCACCTATCCGTTTCTTTGTCTTTGGTTTACTATTAAACGCAGGACTGTTTAAAAAGCCTTCCAGAGCATCAAACTTTTCAATGCCTTCTTGAATAGCGATTCCCAACATAACTGCACGGTTTTCTTCAATCCATTGTTGATTAACAACATCCGGCTTGTCGCTAAAAACTGACACGTCATCCGGGTTAGGTAAGTAAAACTCTTTGCTCATGATTAGCTCCAAAAAGTTTTACTAGGCTTAAAGTAAACTTGAGCACGGTTAAACACACAGTACTCAACCTCTCCTTCGGAACCATGACCGCTGCCAGCGTGAATAGCCCCGTCGTAACCAGCCTGTACCAACCGGCGTATTTCAAAGACGCTATCAAAGAAACGATATGCCTGGAAGTAAAGGTTGTTGATATCTTCACCAGCAAGCAAATAACTTTTAACGCTATCGTACTTATTTTCAGCGTTAATTCTGTACCGCCAGTTATCCGTCTCCTCAATGTACTTTGAAAAGCGCAAGGCGATACGTTGTGCGTCAACTGATCCCAATGTAGCAATGATGTGCGAAAACTCCAAGAACGCGCCCAGAGGCTGGTTAATGAAAGGATTTGCAATCAAGAGATGTACCGGGAAGATACGAGACGTGTAATAGTTGCCATCGTTTTCCAGAGTGTCTGCATAAGCCTCGGCTGTCTTAAGACTACCAAAGTAAATACGACGCATACGGTAAAACGGCTCGATCTGATGCGGGTGGTTACACTCACCCCGATAAAGAGTAAGCGGGTTGCCATCAGCATCCTTAAGAAAGAACGGATTCATACTTACTCCTGCTGTTCATGACGTTCCGGGTTAAGAAGATACTCCAGCTCAAGGCGAGTTCTTTCAGCATCTTCCTTCTTGTAAACTTCTTGCAGCTCAGCCCACGTTTGTTCGCTGAACTTATGATCTACTGCTTGTGGGGTGCCGCTAAAGCCAAACTGAGTAAACAACACCAGTCTACCCTGGAAACGCTGACGACGCTCTTTAGCCATCCAGGTAAGCAAAAGCTGATCCATGATCTCGTCTTCATGATCAGGAGACCATTTGCCGTCTTTGACTGGGTCTAGCCATTTTTCACGAGTGTTAATAACAACACCATAGATCTTGGAACCTTCCATGATCATACCGTGATTACCGTCATCAATCAGACCTTGCATGATAGACGGAAAAGCATCCAAGTCTTGGAATGCCTGTTGAAGAAAACGAACTGGGTCACGAGTAGCCCCCAGTTTCAAGCAGAGGTTTTCCTGCAAGAACAGTGGAAGCAGAGGACAAATATAAATATTCATCTTCTTAAGCTTTTTAGGATTGGTCGTAAAGTTTTCACGAAACCAAGCCAGTACATTAAGCTCTTGTTCAAACGGTGTGAGATCGTGACGGTGAACATATTCTTTTGCAGCGGCCATGATTTAATCCTTTGCCTTTAGTGCCCGATCAAACTTGTACGGCATACCAGAGAAACCGCATTCTGGAAACAGCATTACTTTGCCCAGGAAATGAGTAACCCCATTTTCTTCCGCCCAGGTTTCAAATGCTTCTTCCATAATGTCCATTTCATCTTCCATCGTCCAACGATCTTTGGCACGCAGCCAGTTCTTGTTGGTCTTCAAGTTAATGCCATAAACCTGATCATCAAAAAACAAAATACCGTGGTTGCCTTCATCCAACATCTGCTTAATGATAAGCATCCAGTTGGTTTTCTCGCGGAAACATGCGATGAAATGTACTACAGGGTTTACATGACCGTGCAGCACAGTATCCAGTAATGACTTCTGGATAAACCGAGGAACCTGGCCGTAGATACGGCGAACCATCTTGATCAACTTTTTGGGGTTGTCTACCCAGTTCTCATGGAAGTAATCAAGAATCTGGTTTTCCTGCTCCATTGGCGTGGTGTCAGGATTAAAAGTAAATGGGGCTGGAGGACGCGAGTGGTTTACTGGTTTATCGTAACCACGGATAGCTTTGGCAAGCTCAGCGTGAAGATCTTGAGACATTATAAAGTTCCTTGTTTAAAATGTATCTGTGGGGCCCGCAAGCCCCACAGACTGTATTGGTTAAACGGTGTCAGGTACGTTTGCAGTTGGGAGAAGCGCTTTGGCTAACGTCGCATATGCTTCGTTATGCACCGACTGAAGCCGATTAGATTTAGTCGTATAACGAGCAAAGATCAACCAGCCCAAACTGATATGCCCGTCGTCAGTCAAGATAGGTGGAACCATGGTGCCCAGGATTTCTTGGTAGCGAGGCGGTTCTACCACTAACCAACGAATCAGCGAATGCATTGCAAAAGAAATCTCACGAAGAGACATTTCTGGACTGAGTTTCTTTTTCCAGAGTACCCAAGGATGTTTAGAGTTAGGCAGCTCGTAGAACGGCGAAGGTTCATCCGGAGCTGGGGTGTAATGGTTGGTACGGTTAAAACGATATACCGGATGAAGCGCCAACGACTCATCAAACGAGGAGCTAGCAGCAATGTTAAATCCCTTGGCCATGGTTATTCCTTAGTTGATAGTTGGCGGTACTGGATATTCTTTGTCGTTGTCGAGCATGTGGTCCAAAGAACGCAACATGCAATCGATCATCGGGTCAGACATTTTGTTCTCACCGGCGAAGAGAGTGGTGATTTTGTTGAACTTTTCTTTCTTGAGAGCACAAACCGTTGCAAAAGGAACATTGGTTCCCAGTACGCTCTCGGCGATCATGATAGCAATAACGTCGGTGCCATCGGGCTTTTTGCCGGCGTGTGCCATGAAGTTAAACACACGATTTTTGAGTTCGTCTGGAACGTCACCATTGCCAAAGGTGAGCAACGGAATCATGTTGTGTGCGGCGACGTAACGAGACAACTTACCGTGAATGGTGTTGAACCTGGCTTTTTGCGGTTTAGCTTTCTTGGAGGACATTACTGTAGTTCCTTAGTGAATGGTGCGTGAAGGAGGAGTTGGCGTCAGCAACTCCTTGTCTTTTAATTCGGCTATCGTAGTTCCTGGTTCTGGAACTGGCATGACTGTCTCTTCGATTTTAAACGGGCTATCGTCAGCCTCTGTATAACGAAGATGCAACAGATTGCACAGAGCACGTATTTCGTCGCCGGTAAGGGTGGTGTCAGTAAATACCTCACCATGCACCCCAAGCGATTCATCCGGGCGGTCAACAAACGGAGACATTACACCACACTGGTGAACCTCCGCGTAGTTAAAACTTTTCTTGATATCTTCGCAAAACAACAGGCCAAGTTCTTTGTTTTGACCGGTCACCGGAATAACACAGAACATGCGATCGGCAAGTCCAGGGTAATCTTCAATTTCGGCGACCATGAAGATACCAGTTTGCTCATGAAGCAAGCAAGTATCTTGTACGTTTTGAATAATGTCGGAGAGCCAGGTTTTGGAAAGCGACATGTTTAAGTTCCTTACTGTTAATAAAGTTGTTGGTGTTACATAGTAGTAATATAGATCTGAGTATCTTTATGACTTCTTCTTTTTGGAACTCTGTTTAGCCAAGACATTTACCAAAGGAATTTCAGCCCAGGCATCAGGTTCAATCTTGTAAGTCTTGCAGAGCTGAGTAATCTGAGCGATAAGGTCAGGCTCACTACTGGCCAGTGCTTCGGCAGTTTCAGCCAGCTCTTTACTAAGCTTAGCCAAATGCACCGACAAATGCTCTATGGCTACTTCTACTGGGAGTTTATGCTGTTCCGCATACACAGCTACCCAAACAGGGTTAGCTTGTGCTGGAGTGCGGTTGTAGCTTGTCGGAATAAACTTAGTAGGACTTTTGTTCACGATCGTTCTCCAAGGCGCCTACAGCACCAGTTACCATTTGAAAGATTTCATTTGGATCTCCGTATGTAATAACGTCGTCAGTCATTACAGCCTCACAAGCGATTTTTGCTTTTAAGGCCAGGATTGGTTCACAAGTTACCAGAACAGAGTAACTACCCAGCCCGTGATGTTCCACACTGAGCTTTACATCCTTGACCTCGACATACTTTAACCAGTGTTGGTCGGAAGCAGAATCGGGTTTGATTAGACTTACTAGACGCAACAATGGATCTGGTAGCTCGACCAGGACTTGCTCAATGTTCACTTGATTCTCCTCGTTGTTAGACCAGCCCCTGCTGGTGCAACATTGAATAAATTATCGTATTGGTATCCCGATATGGGATGACACAAAACAAATGATTAACTACCCCGTCAATATCCCAACGGATTGACATTCTTTTGCGAACAGCTTTATCAGATAAAATTTCAGCATAGTTAGTTGTGCCTAGGAAAGAAAAGTTCCATGTATGCTCAGCCGTTTTAATACTGAGTTTACCACTACCGGATCTTTTTAACTTGTTGACAATTGCTAAAAGCATTGGCTCGATAACAAAGTACCGCCAAACAAATTCTTCTAGCACTGCATGAATTTCATTCCAAGGGCCATAACCATGATGAACAACGGTTCCTGAACCACTAGTCCAAATACCAAAGTCCATCATAACTTTTGTACCACCAGAAAGCACTCCAGGGGTAAACATGCCTGGAACTTTCTTTGTCAATTGGAGGTGGTTAATTTCACCACGCCCATTAACTTCCTCGGTAAAATAATCAAGGGTGTACTCACCAAAATTTACTTTAAGAGGCAGATTGATAATCAGCAATTTAGCCATGACTAAGCAGCGAGCGATAGTCACTTCTTCGCTAAACTTTGGTAAGGAGTCAATCGTGGTCATGGTGTTATCCTTTTTTGAGTATTGAACAAGTGACCGTTAAATAAGCGCCGCCATTAGACGCCTTCATGGAAGAATTAGACCAGCTCTTAATATAAGAGGCAAGTCCGTAACTTTTTACTACCTGCTCCATAGCGGGTTTACATTCTGGAGCGTAGAAAGTAGTGGTTACAGGGGCTGCACCTTGTACAGCGAATACCGCAACAACAAAAGCACTTGCGCTCATGACACACCTCTAAAAAGTAAAAGACAGTTATAACCGGAGAGCCAGCTGGCTCTCCGGTTATATTAGTTATGCACCAAACAGGCCACCCAGACCTGGGATACGGCTCAGGAGACCGCCACCTTCGTTTTCACCTTCCTGGCTTTCACGCGCAGGTACAGTTGCTACTACAGTGGTATCACCGTCTTCGATCATTTCCTGGTTACGACCTGGATACACCGGGGTGTCCAGCATGTAAGTACCCAGACGCGAACCACCGACACCCAGAGCACCACCCAGTGCTGCCGCAGCTGCGGTACGCAGGAAGGTGTTGGAAATGTGCTCGTCCAACTGTTCTGCAACAAAGAAGCTTGCGCCAGCGCCCACCACAGTACCTGCAATGGAACCAATGGTGAAACCACGCTGCACTTGGTCCAGGCTACCCAGGATCAGCGCAGAGCCAACTGCCGCCCAGCCGCTACGGATGCCGTTGTCGTTTTCACGCAGGAAGCTGTAGCTGTTGGTTTTAGATGGCTTGTAGTCCATCGCAAAAGTAACGAAGTCGGCCAGGTTTTTCACGTTGGAGCTGGAAGTTACCAGGAACATGCCGATGATCTGGTCGGATTTTTCGAATTGACCGTCAGCGGCTTTGAGGAAAGCTTTGTATTCTTTCTTCAGAGCTTTGTCGGAGTTAACCCAGGCTTCGAATACTTCTTCGCGCTGAGCGGCGGTTTTCAGCGTGTCCTGTTCTTTCAGGCCGGCGATCATTTTCTTCATGCTGTCTTTGATGAAGATGTAGAACGCAGCCAGGATTTCTTTGTTCAGGCCGTTACTGAGCATGTCGAACTTGACGTGGTCGCTCTTTTTGCCGCTGCCTTTCTTGATGGCTTTGGCGAGGGTGTTTTCGAAACCGGCACCGTCGTTGTTTGTTTTCACTTTGACCTTCTTTACGCCAGCGTTTGGTTTGCTGTTCGATGCAGCGGTGGAACCTTCTTCGATGGTAACGGTAGTAGTGTTCATGGCGACGCTCTCATTGTTGTTCAGGGAGTGGGGGATTTGTTCTGTGTTGTCGTTACCGGTTGGATTGAGGTTCAGATTTACTTCACCTTTCAAACCGTCTACCGCGATCAGTTGTTCCTTTTCAGGAAGCGTGAACTCCAGCGTTTCCAGCAAGGCCGGGTTTGCTTTCTTGATAAAGGAAACAGAATGCTTTGCACCCAACTCCTTGTTCAGTTCCAACAGCAGAGGGCCGCGCTCAGTATTGTTTACATAGGCACTATCCATCAGATAGTGCTTAAGAACGGCAGGAACGGCATCCATACGGTTAGCTGCTCGCAATGCTGCGATTGCCTTCATAACTGTGTCAAGCTGATGCATGTCTGTACTCCTAATGATTTTTACTTAGAGTATTAAAAAACTCTATTGTTACTCACCTAGGTAATATAGACATGAACCATGCTAGAAGTTAAAAAGATTTACTCTTAGGCTTTAGGGGGTTTCTTATAACCAAAGGCCAGGTTATTAAAGATCAGCTCGCGCCCCATCCAACTAGCAAATACCTGCTCCAAAGCAAGGTGAGTATGATCACTATCATCATAGCACAAGCTCATATGCCAGAGTGGCGTTCCGTAGGAGTGGATGTAGCCCGCATCTTTAAGGCGACGAAACTCTTCCAACAAATCATTGGAAGTTAAATGAAAGGTGTAAGCATCCCCAAGCTTGCCCATGCCAATGATGTTAGCTTTAAAGCTTTTGGTGTTATCCAGTTCAATTAGCGGAGCAGGAATGTCCCGGTCATCAAACATGATACTAACGTGAAGAGGGTATTTATCACTAGGGGCTGTGCCTGCCTCAAGTATACCCGCATAAACATCTTCTACCATGTTGTCTTGCAGGGATGCATTAATGTAGCTGTAATCGTGTTCCATTATTTTTTACTCCAGAGTTCTGTAAAACGGTTAATAAGAAAAAGAAAGCAGGTATCACGCCCGCCCCTCTCCTGAAAAGACTTAAGTGCTCTTTCGTGTTCATCCACCATCAGCCAACAAAGGCCTTCTTCAAAAGTAGGATGACTTAAAGCACATTCCATTTTTTGATCAATGTTAATTGGTTTATTACCGTTAGACATGGGGTATTTAATTTCTGTAGACACGCAGCCTCCTTAAACAAAAAAATAAAGATTGGTAAGTCACCGCCCTAAGGCAGTGACCTATACGATTTATCGTTTATTAACAGATAGCATCCTGAAATTGTATTCCAATTTACTAAGCGCTTTGGAAGCTATTGCGTGAAGCATTTCTATTTGTTCTTTTTGCCCTTCTGCAAACGTACATTCAATGGTATCAAAAACTACCAGAGGAATTTGTGAAAAGTTAAAGTTATACAATGCTACTTGTGTAGACTTAACTGGACTAAGGAATACCAAGTGGTATCCCATGCCAACGTAAAGCACGTCCAAATCAACAAAGCTAGGCTTCAGCTCAAACAGATTAGTTGACCGTACATGCAGGCTAAGTATTTGCTCAGCCAATAGTTTAAGGGATTCTTCTAAATTAGGTTCCATGTATTATCTCAGCTGTGGTTTATACTTGTTATAATTGTCCACCAGTTCAATAAGAATTGCACGGAATTGATCAGGGTAAATTGCCCGACCAGCTTTACCGCTAATAATCTGAGTTCTATCAAAAGCCATAAACGGTTCACGGCAACGAGTATGGTCAAACTTTTTACCCTTAATAAGAAACCTGCGGGTAATGACCACTAAAGGAATTGGGGTTTGAGTAACCGTAACGCGGTAGTCGATTTTGTTTGGAAGATGTGGGTTCTCCCAAGGATTGTGTTCACTTGCAACCGTTACATTAAAGTACTGCAATTGTTTAGCGGTGCTCTCAAAGAAACCAACCATGGTAAGCCGATCAAATGCCGTCTTAGCCAAAGCTTTAAGCTCTGGGGTACGCATAGCTTCTTCTGCAAAGTTACTGGGTTGCAATTTAAGACGACCCATACTACCCATTGTTCTATTTGGAATGTGTAACATAAAAACTCCTAATTGGGTTAAACTACCTACCTTGCGGTAGGTAGTTTACTTATGATTACTAACCTTGGAAAAACTCGGTACGAAGCAATTCATTAAACTGGTCAATGAGATCGTGGATAAGCTGACTGTCCAAAATAGCCGGAGGATTGTCAGGGTTATGTAGACCCATGTACTTAGCACCCACAAAGATTTCTGGGTCCGTATTTGGGTCCATTTCTTTATAGATGTTTACGTTGTACCCAACTACCATGTTGTTCTCAAAAGCAAGACCAAGATAGTAATCACCAATGGCGATACGGTTGGGAAACTTAATACGTTCAAACTGAGGATGATCTTCATGGTCTTTTACAAAAGCATTTACCGCTTCTGCTTTGGCCATGGTCTTCTCATAAATAGGAACTACCTGTGTGCAATGTTCACATTGATTACAAGTCATTGTTCTTCCTTGCTTGTGCCTGTTCCCAATTTGCTCTGTCTTGAGCAATACTGCCAAAGCTTTGACGACGAGGTGGTTGTTCAGTGTTAGGTACCGCCCAGCCAGGTGGTGCGCCTTGTTCTACATGTTCTAACAATTTGGCATCATTATCGCTAGAAACCTGGATCATGCGGTTTACCCAGTCTTTAAAGACTGGACGGAAGCAGGCCAACTCACGGGCACTAGGAAAAGACAAACTATCCACACCAATAACAATACGCGGGGCATCGAGAACTTTGGAGTAGATAAGTACTTCTGGGTAAGGAGTCTTCCAATTACGAAGGACAAACAGGACCTGGGTATTTTCAGTGTCTACTGAAAAAGTTGGAAGTCCTGGTAAAGTCTGTAATACATTAAACCCATCACGTAGCGCCAGAGCATCTGGATTTGCATTATTCATAGTCACACCTTACCCAATTCGCCAGTAAAGCGTTGGTAATATTCAGATTCCAAATAGACGTGCGACATACCAAAGCGCTCATCATCAAAGTCAATTTGGAACCCAGCAGCTTGAGGATGACCACCGCCACCAAAGCGTTCGGCCAGTTTGTTGATCTCTGCATCTTTGTGACGAGACCGCAATGAGAACTGACGACCATGCTGGGTATCAATGTAAGTGGCTACAAAGTGTTCATCTTGACCAAGCAGATCACCAACATCGCTTACCAGGAACGAGTTGCAGTTGATGATTGGAACATCAATACCATCCAACACAAAACGTCGCGCGCTTTTGGATACTGTGGCTACGTTGTTCTTTTGGACACGCATCAATCCCGTGCCTTCTGCGATAACAGTGAAAGGATCGGTGTTGATCAACATGTCAAAGTTTTCGACAGTCTTCTCGTGACTGAATGCAACGGAAGTCCATTCGCGGCTTCCTTTAATCTTCCACCGCCACAGATCACGATCCTGCACGCAGCGGATACCAAATGGCGGGACATCTTCAAAGAACCACATCCAGGCAAGCATGGCGCCAGAGTAACGCTCATCAACCACGATGATCGACTGATCAGGTGTCAAACGTGTATTCCAGGCTTCTGGGAATCCATTGATATCTGTGCCAGCAATTCCCTTCAATGCCACCGCAGCGGTATTGTGGTGGTCCAGAAGAATCAGTGTACAAATACCTGCCAGATGCTTAACTGTTTCCCGGTCAAAACTGAAGTCAAGGCAGTAAACAGTTTTACCAATCAGGTTGGAGAAACTTTCCCCAAACATCTCTTCAAACTTGTTGCCGTACTGAACAGCAATCAAGTCAACCTTTTTGTCAAAGGCTTTCCAGGCAACCCAAGCAGCACCTAGACCGTCCAGACAGTTCTTGTGATAAAGTACCACGGTGTCATGGTTCAATTGAATCTGCATGTTTTTTCCTTAAAAATCTGTACGGGCTTTGAGGAAGTGTGTTGCAGGAGTGCCAAGAAAGCCACCGGTTGGAAACCGTGCTAACTCTTGACCCTTACCCATCTTTTCACCAGCACTCATTATCAAAAAGATAAGAATATCATTAACAACTATGTTGTCAGGGACCAGGGTTGGGAATCGCGGTCCATTTTTATCAAAAATAAATAAGACCACGTTCTCCCCTTCAATTTCCAACGTGGCAATGATCCGAGGAGTTGGCGTTTTCCAACCAATGCACTGAAAGCAAAACTTATTGTTTTCTGGAACATGGAAACCATCGGCATAACGAATAGCTACAAGTTCTTTGAACTTTGCCATCAACTCTTCATCGCTAACAATTTGTTCCATGTTCACACTCCTTTATAACGAGGGTTGTTTACACGTACCAGAACAATGGTGTTACCGGAAGTAATCCGACGTTGGATACGATGAGCGGCGTCACGTACTGTGTCTTCTTTACCTGGGCGTGAGCTGTAAGACACACTGTATTCACTGACTTCCAGAATATATTTGCTTTCCATGATAGTTCCTTAAATGCCTAAAACAAAGAATGAGTGCGCTTCTACAAGGATGCCTTTCAACACGACAACTTGCTCAGCTACATGTGCTTCATTTCCG
>Ga0163162_10000694_pt1 | contig 31094 bp, 29 predicted proteins | sample S55metaG_FD_115310 | JGI IMG/M metagenome (GOLD analysis project Ga0163162, IMG submission 115310) | Switchgrass rhizosphere microbial communities from Kellogg Biological Station, Michigan, USA - S5-5 metaG | ecosystem: Host-associated > Plants > Roots > Rhizosphere > Soil | place: USA... | reverse complement strand
TGGAACGCGGGACCGAGCCGAGTGCCGCCTGGTGCAGCACCAGCTCGACGCCCTCGCAGGCCGACATGCACACCTGCTCGTCGGCGATGTCACCCTCGATGAAACGATGCTGCGACCACGCGTTTTCGCCGATGGCGGCTCGCACGCTCTCGAGGTTCGCGCGATGCCCGGTCGTGAAGTTGTCGACGCTGGTCACCTGCTGGCCAGAGCAGAGCAGTATTTCGAGGAGATGCGAGCCGATGAAGCCGGCACTCCCCGTAACGAGCCAGCGCCGCCGCGCGGCTGTCAGCTGCGCGGCCAGCGCCTGCGCGGCTTCGCTCACAGCCGCCAGACCGTGTAGCCGCGCGCCCGGAGGGCGGCGGCGTCGGCCATGCACTTGACGTCGGCGTAGACCCCGCCCGGAGCGAGCTTGGCCAACGCCTCCTCGAGCGGCCGTTCGACGAGCGGTCGATGGGCGACGGCGGCCACGATCGCGCCGGAGACGGGCAGCTCGTCCCAGCCGACGAGGTCGATGCCGTACTCATGGCGCGCCTCGGCGGCCGAGGCCACCGGGTCATGGACGTGGACGCGGAGCCCGTAGGTCTGCAGCTCGCGGATGACATCGATGACCTTGGAGTTGCGCAGGTCCGGGCAGTTCTCCTTGAAGGTCAGCCCGAGCACGATGACGTTTCCTCCCTTGACCGCGTGGCCCGCGTTGATCATGCTTTTCACGGTCTGCTCGGCGATGTACTTGCCCATGCCGTCGTTGATTCGGCGCCCGGCGAGGATCACCTGCGGGTGGTAGCCCACCTTCTCGGCCTTGTGGGTCAGGTAGTACGGGTCGACGCCGATGCAGTGACCCCCGACCAGCCCGGGCCGGAACGGCAGGAAGTTCCACTTTGTGCCGGCAGCCCGGAGCACGTCGAGCGTGTCGATCCCGAGGCGGTGGAAGATCAGCGAGAGCTCGTTCACGAGGGCGATGTTGAGGTCGCGCTGGGTGTTCTCGATGACCTTGGCGGCTTCGGCGACCTTGATGCTTTCCGCCTTGTAGACACCGGCCTTGACGATGCTGGCGTATATCTCCGCAACGAGGTCCAGCGTCTGAGGGGAATCGCCCGCGACTACCTTCGTGATGGTCGTCAACCGGTGCTCCCTGTCGCCCGGGTTGATGCGCTCGGGCGAATAGCCCACCGAGAAGTCCGCACGCCACTTGAGACCCGAGTGCCGCTCGAGGACGGGAATGCAGACCTCCTCGGTGGCACCTGGATACACCGTGGACTCGAAGACGACCGTCGCGCCGCGCCGAAGGTTTGCACCCACCGCGGCGCTCGCACCGACCAGCGGACCGAAGTCGGGGTTGTGGGCGTCGTCCACCGGTGTCGGAACGGCTACCACGATGAAGTGCGCTTCCCGCAGCGCCGTGGGGTCGGTGGTCGGCTGCAGCCGTGTCGACGCGGCAAGCTCCTCGCTGCTGACCTCGCCGGTCAAGTCGACATGCTTTCGATAGGCGTCGATCTTCTCGGCGGAGAGGTCGAACCCTATCGTCCTGTATTTCTTGCCGAATTCGACAGCTAGTGGAAGCCCGACGTAGCCCAAGCCCACGACGGCCACCGTAATCGCATCTGCTCGCATGTGAAACGCTTTCAGAAGCGCCGCCAGCGTGCGGCGACTCCCTTCGGACAGCCGCGATTGTCAAGTACATTGAATATCCCGACCAGCCCCGATCCGCAGGGGAAGTGCCTGATAGGCTTCCCGCTGCTCGCCTTCGAGCGGGCCACCGAGCTCCTACCTCCTTGCTGAAGGACGTGTCCGTATGAGAGCCGAGATGGCGCGGGGCGCCGCTTGGATGGTGCTCTTTCGCCTGTTCGATCGATCGATCGGCATCGTCAGCACCACGTTGCTCGCGCGTCTGCTGCTCCCGGCCGACTTCGGTCTGGTGGCGATGGCGATGTCGGTCATCGCAGTGATCGAATTGGCGACCGCCTTCAGCTTCGAGGTCGCCCTTATTCAGAAGGCCGATCCTCGCCGCGAGGACTTTGACACGGCGTGGACGCTCAACGTCCTCATCTCCATCGGCGGCGCCCTCTTGACAGTCGCGCTGGCGCAACCGGCCGCTACGTTTTACGGCGACCCGCGGCTGACGGCGGTCATGCTGGCGATCGGTGCGGCCTGGCTGGCCTCGGGGTTCGAGAACATCGGCACGGTCAACTTCCGGCGTACCATGGATTTCGGTGCCGAGTTCCGCTTCTTGGCTTCCAAGCGCGTGATCGCATTCGCGGTCACCATCTCCGCCGCGCTCGCGTTCCAGTCCTATTGGGCCTTGGTCATCGGCATGACCACCTCGCGTCTCGCGGGTCTGGCCCTGAGCTATTCCATGCAGCCGTTTCGCCCACGCTTCTCGCTGGCGAGCGCGCGCGACCTCTTCTCCTTTTCCGGGTGGCTGCTGGCGTCGAACATCGCGACCGTGCTCCTCCAACGGGTACCTCATTTCTTCGTCGGGCGCGCCTTTGGGGCACAGACGCTCGGGGCGTACTCGGTCGCCTCGGAGATCGCGCACCTGGCCCACACGGAGCTTGTCGCTCCGCTCAACCGGGCCATGTTTCCCGGCTACTCGCGGCTCGTTGCCGAGCCGGAGCTGTTCCGGCGAGTGTGCACCGAGGCAACGGCCGCCATCCTGTTGGTGGTGTTGCCGGTCACGTTCGCGATCGTCCTCTTCGCCCAGCCCATTGTTCGGGTGCTGCTCGGCCCGCAATGGGGCGAGGCGGTGCCCATCATTCGCATCCTCGCACTGGCTGGCGCCGTCTCCGCGGTCACCTCGAACAACCTGGCGGCCTACCTGGCACTCGGCCGACCCCGTGCACCGACTCTCATCATCGTGGCGCGTCTGCTGCTGTTTCTGGGTCTGGTCTTCGCCCTATCGGGTCGGAGCGTATCCGGCATTGCCTTCGCCGAGCTCCTCGCGGCCCTTGGCAGCATGCTCGTCAGCCTGCCGATGCTGCTGCATGCGCTCCGCTTGCGCTTCGCTGAGTATCTGTCGAGCCTGTGGCGCCCGGTCGTGGCGGCCTTCGCCTCGGCGGTCTGCGTGTACTTTCTGCTTCGCACCGGCAGCGAGGGCGGTTCCATGGCCGTCGCGGTCGGTCAGCTCATGATCGGCCTGCCCGCGGGCCTGATCGTGTATGCGACGCTGGTCTGGGGCCTTTGGCGCATGGCGGGCCGCCCCGAGACAGTCGAGGCGCTCATCGGGCGACGCCTGGTTTCGGCGATCTCGGGCCAGCTCGCCCGCTTCACTCGAGGCGCCACGTGATTTTTGTCATCGGCCTCGTGCGGTGAAGCGTGAGAAAGCGCCGCTCTGCCGCTGCCGTCACCCCCAGATTAAAGGGTGCGGCCAGCCCGGGCGCCGGAGAAAATACGGCTTTGGAGAGTGATCGAGGGGCCTCACCAAAGGCGGTCGTCCCTCTCCGGCTATCGAGGGTCGGGCTCGCTTAGCCACGGCAGATGGAGGTGGGGAGCCGCCATGAAGGTCGTCTTGTTCTGCGGAGGCCTGGGCACGCGGCTGCGTGAGCATTCGGAAACGATGCCCAAGCCGCTCGTCAACATCGGCATTCGACCCATCATCTGGCACCTGATGCGCTACTACGCGCACTTCGGGCACAACGAGTTCGTGCTCTGCCTCGGGTACCGCGGCGACCTGATCCGCCAGTACTTTCTCGACTACAACGAGTGCCTCTCCAATGACTTCACGCTTTCGAAGGGCGGGGCGTGCATCGAGCCACATTCCAGCGACATCCAGGATTGGCGCATCACCTTTGTCGACACGGGGCTGCACGCCAACATCGCCCAGCGGCTGGTCCAGGTCCGAAAGTACGTCGAGAACGAGCCTGTATTCCTTGCCAATTATGCGGACGGCCTTTCCGACATTCCGTGCGACCAGATGATCGCCGACTTCATGTCGAAGGATGTGGTCGCGAGCTTTGCCGGGGTCAACGCCTCGCACAGCTTTCACACCGTGGAAGGTACTGCCGACGGCTATGCCACACGCATCAACGGCATGTCGGAGGGGTTGATGATCAATGGTGGCTATTTCGTGCTGCGCCACGACATCTTCAACTGCATCGAAGACGGCGACGAGCTGGTGGAGCGTCCTTTCCAGAAGCTCATGCAGCGGCGCCAGCTCGCTGTGTATCGGCACACCGGATTCTGGCGCGCCATGGACACCTTCAAGGACAAGATCACGCTCGATCGCATGGAAGCAAGAGGCGACTGCCCCTGGAAGGTGTGGGAGCGATGAGGCCACCGTGTTGCCGCTGAGCCTGCCGTCGGCATCGAGTCGACGGCCCCAAATACTGTGCATAGGAGCCCACTGCGATGACATCGAGATCGGCTGCGGCGGTGCCATTCTCAGTTTGCAGCGCTGCTATCCTGGGTGTCGCATCCACTGGCTCGTGCTGACCTCCGTGCCCACGCGTCGCCGCGAGGCGCTCGCGGCCGCGAACGACTTTGTCAAGGCTTCCGCACGCGGCGAGGTGCGCATCGGCGAGCTGGCCGACGGACTCCTGCCTGCGCACTTTGCCGAGGTGAAGGCGCAGTTCGAGGACCTGAAGCGCGCCGTCGAGCCCGACTTGATCCTCACCCATCACGGCCTCGACCGGCACCAGGACCATGCACTCGCCTGCCAGGTGACGTGGCAGACGTTCCGCAACCACCTCATATGGGAATACGAGGTCCCGAAGTACGACGGCGACCTTTCCACGCCCAACCTCTATGTGCCGCTGTCCGCGGCGGTCGCGCGTCGCAAGGTCGACGCGGTCGTGCGCGCCTTCCGGTCACAGCGCGCCAAGACATGGTTCAGCGCCGAGAACCTGCTCGCCACCATGCGGCTGCGGGGCCTCGAGAGCCGCTCCCGCTCGGGCTATGCCGAGGCGTTCCATGCTCGAAAGCTCGTTTTCGATGTCGCGCCCGGAGCCAAGGCGCCGGCGCGGACACGCGGCGGAGACGGTGGCCGCTCGTGAAGCCGGGGTTCTGGAAGGACAGGCGGGTGTTCGTCACCGGCCACACCGGTTTTAAGGGAAGCTGGCTGTGCCTGCTGCTGTCGTCGCTCGGGGCGCGCGTCTCTGGCTATGCCCTCGAGCCGCCGACCCGGCCCGATCTCTACACGCTGGCACGTGTCGGCGAGCTCGTCGAGTCGACCATCGGCGACGTGCGCGATCCGGATCGCATGATGAAGTGCCTGGAAGCCTTCGCCCCCGACGTCGTCTTGCACATGGCGGCGCAATCGGTCGTGTTGCACTCGCGCGAAGACCCGTTGGAAACCTATTCCACCAACGTGATGGGAACGGTGCACCTGCTCGACGGTGTCCGCCGGATGCGGCGGCCGTGCGTGGTCGTCAACGTGACCACCGACAAGTGCTACGACAACAAGGGCTGGGTCTGGGGCTTCCGCGAGACCGACGCCCTTGGGGGAGGCGATCCGTACTCGAGCAGCAAGGCGTGTGCGGAATTGGTCGGCGAGGCGTACCGGAACTCGTTCTTTGCGCCATCGCGCCTGGCGGAGCACGGTGTCGGCCTGTGCAGCGCCCGCGCGGGCAATGTCGTCGGCGGCGGCGATTGGACGCCGCGACAGTTGATTCCGGAAACCATGGCGGCATTCATGGCAGGGCGGCCGGTCGTGCTGCGTCAGCCCGATGCGGTCCGGCCCTGGCAGCACGTGCTGGATTGCCTAGACGGCTATCTCAGGCTGGCCGAGTCCCTGGCGCTCGACCCGGCTGCGTACACGGGTGCGTGGAACTTCGGTCCTTCGGATGCCGACTCGTGGCCGGTGGCGCGCGTCGTCGAGGAACTGGGATCGCTCTGGGGGATGTCGCCGGCCTGGAAGCTCGACCCGGAGACCCATCCAGGCGAAGAGCGCCTGCTTCGGCTCGATGCGAGCAAAGCTGCCGCCTTTCTCGGCTGGCGCTGCTCGCTGCCTACGAGGGAGGCGCTACAGTGGGTCGCGGATTGGTACCGCGACTACCGCGACGGGCGCGATCCGCGTGCGATGTGCCACGGCCAGATCGCACGGTACCGGGAACGCGCCGAGAGCTGAGCAATGCAATTCATCGAATGCCGGGTTCATGATGCCCGGGTCATCGAGCCCTCGCCCCACCGCGACGAGCGCGGTCGTTTCATGCGCGCATGGTGCGACCGCGAATTCGCCGATCACGGGATCGTCTTCGTCCTCCGGCAGGCGAACATGGCCCTGAGCGCGCGCCGCGGCACGATTCGCGGCCTGCACTACCAGGCGGCACCGGCACTGGAGGCCAAGCTGGTGCGCTGCACCCGGGGAGAGATCTTCGACGTGGTGGTGGATCTGCGGCCGTCTTCGCCCACCTATCGCGCGTGGCACGGCGTGCACCTGACGCCCGACAACGGCCGAATGCTCTACGTCCCGGAAGGCTGCGCGCACGGCTGCCAGTCCCTGCAGGACGAGACCGAAATACTCTATTTCGCCTCCGCTCCCTATGTTCCAGGCGCGGCCCGCGGGGTGCGTTTCGACGATCCTGCGCTTGCGATCGCGTGGCCACTGGCGGCGGGCGCGCTATCGGAGCAGGATCGAAGCTGGCCTCCGCTTGAAACGCATTGACGCGAGGGACATCCATCATGGACATGCAGTCGCACGGCCTTCAGAACCTGTCGATCTACCACCAGCTGCAGCAGCGCGAGCGCGAGCGGCGACCGATCCGTGTCGGAGTGGTCGGTGCCGGCGCCACCGGACGCGCGATCGCCCTCCAGCTCGGCACGCCCGTTCCTGGTATCCGCCTTGCAGGCATGGCCAACCGTACCCCGGCGCACGCCGAGCGCGCATTTCGCGAGGCAGGGCTGGGCCACTGGCAAGGGGTCGACACGGCCAGCGTCGCACAGGAGTGGATCTCCAGGGGCGCCACGGTCCTGACCGACGACTTCCGCGTGCTGACCCGCTGCGACGCCATCGACCTGATCGTTGAGGTCACCGGTACGGTCGACTTCGGGGCCGGCGTCGTGCTCGACGCGATCGCGCACGGCAAGGCGGTGGTCATGGTCAACGCCGAGCTCGACTCGCTGGTCGGGCCCATCCTCAAGGCCAGGGCGGACGCGGCGGGCGTGGTGCTCACCCACACCGACGGCGACGAGCCCGGTGTGGCGATGACGCTCTTCCGATACGTCCAGTCGGTCGGTCTGCAGCCGGTGGCGGCGGGCAACATCAAGGGCATGGTCGACTACTACCGGAATCCGGAGACGCAGCGCGGATTCGCCGAGCAGCACGATCAGGATGTCAAGAAAGTCACGTCGTTCGCCGACGCCACCAAGCTGTCGATGGAGACCTGCGTGCTGGCGAATGCGACCGGCTTCGGCGTCGGCCGCCGCGGCATGTTCGGCCCGGCCTGCGGCTACGTGCGCGAACTGGCGACGCTGCTGCCCGCGAAGGCCATGCTCGACGGCGGCATCGTCGACTACTCCGTTGGCGCTGCTCCGCATACCGGCGGCTTCGTGGTGGTGCACGAGGAGAATCCATACAAGAAGACCCAGCTCGCCTACTACAAACTCGGCAACGGACCGTTCTACGTGTTCTACACACCCTTCCATCTGCCGCACATCCAGCTGCCGTCGACCATCGCGCGCGCGGTGCTGCACGGCGATCCGACCGTGGCTCCCCTGGCCGGGCCGGCGTGCGAGGTCCTCGCTATCGCCAAGCGGCCACTGAAGGCAGGTGAGACGCTCGACGGCGTCGGCGGCTTCTGCGCGTACGGGCTGATCGAGAACCGCATCGCCGCGCGCGCCGACGACGGATTGCCAATCGCCCTGTCAGAAGGCGCCGTCCTGCTGCGCGATGTCGCAAAGGACGAGGTGATACGCCTCGCGGATGTGCGTCTGCCGACGGGTCGCTTGGGGGATGCGCTTTGGGGAGAACAGAATCGTCGCTGGCCGGTTGAACCAAGAACCGGAGAGCGTGTGCCGGCGCGGCCTGTTTCGGTGGCAGTTGCATGAGGGCCTGGGCGCGGCCCGGGTCAGCGAGTCGCTGCGCGCCCGCGGGGTATCGCCTGCAGTCGATGGACAAGGGAAACTGAATGCCGAATATCGTCGTTCTGGGAAGCGGCATGGCGGGCTTCGGCGCGGCGCAGCGGCTGAAGTCGGAGGGCATCCGTCCTATCCTCTATGAGAAGGCGCCTTATTTCGGTGGTCACACGGCCTCCTTTCGTGACGAGGCGGGCTTCTGGTTCGACCTCGGCCCGCACATCTCCTTCACCAAGGATGCCCGCATCCAAGAGTTGCTCGCGGGGTACGTCGAGCAGAAGTACGAGGCGGTGCAGGTCAAGCTGGACAACTACTGGCGCGGCCTGAAGCTGACGCATCCGGTGCAGCTGCACTTGAACGGTCTTCCGCACGATCTCATCGTCGAGATCATCGCGGACTTCGTGAAAATTCATGAAGGCGAGGCACGGCCGGTCGCCAACTACGAGGACTGGCTGGTCGCGAGCTACGGCCGGAAGTTCGCCGAGACGTTCCCGATGCAGTACACGCGGAAGTATCACCTGACCTCGGCGAGCAACATGACGACCGACTGGCTCGGGCCGCGCATGTACCGACCGACGCTCGAGGAGCTTCTCCGCGGCGCGCTGGCGCCCTGGCAGCCGGATGTTCACTACATCACCAACTTCCGCTATCCCACCCGGGGCGGTTTCGTCTCGTACCTGCGGCACCTGCCGGCCATGGCCGACATCCGGCTGAATCATGAGCTGGTCGCCGTCGACCCGACGAGGCGGATGCTGCGCTTCGCCAACGGCGTGAGCGCGCCCTACGACGCGCTTGTCTCGTCGATCGCGCTGCCCGACTTGGTGCCGATGGTGGAGGGCGTTCCTGCCGACGTTGTCGAAGCCAGTCGCCGGCTGGCCTGCTCGACGTGCGTGCTGGTCAACGTGGGCGTGGATCGCAACGATCTGTCCGAGGCGCACATCACCTATTGCTACGACGAAGACCTCGTCTTCACGCGCATCGGCTTCCCTCACATGCTTTCGCCCAACAACGCCCCGGCCGGATGCGGCAGCATCCAGGCGGAGGTTTATTTTTCGAGCAAGTACCGTCCCCTCGCGCAGCCGGTCTCCGAGGTGATCGATCGCGTGATCGCCGACCTGCGGCGGACGGGCACGCTCCGTGAGGGCGACCGGATCCTGTCGAGGCATGCGAGCGTCGTGCGCCACGCGAACGTGATCTTCGACCTCGACCGCACGGCGGCCATCGAGACGGTTCACGGCTACCTCGACGACATCGGCATTCACTACTGCGGCCGTTACGGCGACTGGGGCTATCTGTGGACCGACGAGAGCTTCATCAGCGGCGAACGGGCGGCCGAGGCTGCGATGTCGCTGGCCGTCGCCTGAAGGCGCCCCGGATCACGTCCGCTTCACCATCGGCGACCTTGCACACCTGCACCTCCACCTCCGGGAGCGCCGATGCATAAGGCCAGGGTCGTTGTCGGCCTGCCGGTGTACAACGGCGAGCGCTACCTCGGTGCGGCGATCGAGAGCCACCTGGCACAGTCCTTCGGCGACTTCCAGCTGGTGATCTCCGACAACGGCTCGACAGACGCGACCGCCGACATCTGCGCCGACTTCGCCCGCAAGGACGCGCGCGTCAAGGTCCTCCGCTCGCCGGAGAACCGGGGCATCCTGTGGAACCATCGACGAGTCTTCGAGGCGATCGAGAGCCCGCACCAGTACTTCCGCTGGGCGGCAGCCGACGACATCATGGAGCCCGGCCTTCTGGAGGCGATGGTCGAGGTGCTCGACACGCGGTCCGAGGTCGAAGCCGTCGTGCCCGACACCCGCAACATCGACACCGACAACCGGATCATCGGCTCGATGGCCCGCACGCTCGACCTGCAGTCCGCGGACGCGTTCGAGCGCGCGCGGCAGGTCCTCACGAGCGGCTACCAGATGGTCATTGCCTTCGGCCTCTTTCGCGCGTCGACGCTGCAGTCGCTGCGGACGCGGCCGGACTACATAGGCTGGGACTTCGTGTTCCTCTGGGAGCTTGCGCTTCGCGGCCAGATGGTCCAGCCCGTAGGACCGGTGCTTCTCAGGCGCTTCCATCCCGGCGCGATGTCGAACGTGAAGACGGCCAAGGAAATGCGCAAATGGGTGGAGCCGAAATCCAGTGCACGCATGACCTTTCCGCACTGGACCTGGGCCTACGAGCGCCTTCGGGCCCTGCTCGCCGCCCCGCTGCCGCGGCATGATCGCCTGAGGATTGCAAAGCTGCTCGCGCGGGTCACGGTCTGGCAAAGGGGCGCGCTGGCGAAGGACGTCACGCAAGCGGCCCGACGTGTGCTTCGCCTGTCCGACGAATACACCTTCTGAGGGCTTTGGAGGCGCTTCCCGAACCATCCGCCGCGGGGCGCTTGTTCACGGTCGTCATCGCTTCCGTCTGCGACGACGCGCGCGGGGACCTGCTGAAGCGCGCCTGCGAGTCCGTGCGGGCCATGGCCTCAGGGCACGACCACTCGATCATCGTCGTCGCGAACGGCCCGCGCGTCAGCAGCCAGACGCTCATGTGGCTTGAGAGCCAGCCGGATGTGCGCGTGGTGCGGCTTCGCTCCGGCTCGTATCCGCTCGCGCGGCGGGTCGGCGCGGAGATGGCCCACAGCGAGTTCCTCGCCTTCCTCGACGACGATGACGAAGTCCTGCCGCAGACGTTGGGGTTGAAGCTCGCCTACTTCCGCGAGCATCCGGAAGTCGACGTGCTGGTTACCGACGGCTTTCGCGTCAACGGCACGACGCTGACGCGCATCTTTCCTCCACCCGAGGCGCGCCGCGCCGACCTCGTGGAGACGATGCTGCATGCCGCCTGGGGAGCCGGTGCGTTCACGCTCCGCCGGCGCAACGTCGACCTCTCGGCCTTCGACGCGGAATTCCGCCACCTCGAGTGGACCCTGACGACCCTGGAACTCGCCCGGCGCTACCAGGTCGGCTATCTCGACGAACCGACCTACCGCTATTACGAGGACACGCCGGGCTCGCTGTGGAAGAGCGCCGAGCACATTTTCGCGGCTCCCGAGGTGTGGCGCCGGCTTTCGAAGAGCTATGCCGGGACCCCCCACGAGGCGGCGGTGCGACGCCGCTTCGGAGCCATGTGCCACAACGCGTCGTGGGAGTACGCCCGTCGGGGCCAGACGGGCGCCGCGTGGCGGCTCCATCTCGCGTCCCTAGCGTCTCCGGGAGGCTGGGCGTACCTCCTGTTCTCCAGAAAGCTCCTGCTCCTCTTGCTGCGTCGGCTGTTCGGGTGACGGCGCAGCGTACAGCGGTAGTCAGGGATTAGGGACATACATGGATTCAAGGGCAGCGTTCCGGATCGCGGCGCTTTCGGTCCTCGCCGTCTTCGTCGTCCACCTCGCGCTGGTGATTCCGCCCCTGATCGCGGCGCGTGGGGAGCCGGCCCCCTACTGGATTGCCGACTGGCAGATCAACTACGCCGGCGGGTTCGTGCGCCGGGGACTGCTCGGCGAGCTAGCGCGGCTGCTGGCGGTGCACGCCTCGGTCGACACACGGACCACCATCGTCGCCATGCAGATTCTCTTCTTCGTGGCGTTCTTCGGGGCTTCCGCTGCGCTGCTCGTTCCCGAGTTGGCACGCCACCCGGTGTTCGCGTTCGCCGTGTTCAGCCCCATCACCTTCGCGTTCAAGGCGCTGGACCCCGGGTCGGGTGGCGCGAAGGACATCGTCTTCCTGGCGCTGCTAGCCATTCAGGCGCTGCTCAGCACCCGTGCCCGCACCGATCCGTCGGCGAGCAACCGGCGCCTGCTGGTCGTGGCGGCCGCGTGGGCAGCCATCGTGCTGACTCATGAAGGCTTCTTCTTCTACCTCCCGTTCTCGGTCGCGCTGCTCGTGCTGACGGCCCGCTCGCGCCTGCCGCCCCTTAAGTTGGGCCTGACTCTATTGCCGGCCATCCTCGCGTTCCTGCTGTCGGGACGTTTCCACGGCGACCCGAGCTACGTGACAGCGATCTGTGCGTCGTTGGGCGCCTCGGCACCGGAACGCTGCGAGCAGGCCGGCGCGATCGCGTGGCTGATGCGGCCGGCAAACGTGCACGTGTTGCACACCTACTACCAGATCGTGAAACCCCCCTACATCCTGCTGACCACGGTGATGGCAGCGATGCTCGGCGGCGTCTGCCTTGCGTTGCTCGCCCTCGACACGGCGGTTGCCCGCCGGGTCCGAGAAGCGTGGGACGCTCCTTCGGGCTTGGGCCTGACAGTGGCGTGCTTCGCCTTCCCCGTGCTGCTGTTTGCCCTGTCGGACCATGGTCGGTACCTGAGCATCTGGTTCAGCTCCGCGGTGCTGGTTCTCGCCGCATACCTGTCGCGCACACCGCTCGACGCCGCCGCGCCCGCGGCGGCGGGGAGTGCGAGGGGCAAGGCGGGCGTCCTCGTGCGCGCGCTCTGGGCCATCGTCCTGCTGGCCTATGCGACGACGTGGAGCGCCCAGGGGTCCTGCTGCCCGGACCGGCTGGGCAGTGGGTTCTTCGGCAAGATCTTCTTTCTCATCGATGCCCATCTCTGACGCCCCGGGCCCGAGCGCGGACGCGGCACCTTCGGCTCGAAACGGCTGCGCCGGGCTGGCGCACCTTCGATGCTCATGCCAGGTGTGCCGCCTCGAACCGCTTCCACCCATAGTCTTGTGGGCGTGCGCTTGCGAGGGGCCAGAACCCCACGCCTGGGCTGCCGTCGCGCCAGGTAGTCGCCGGACGCGATGCCACAAGCGAACCGTTTCGGACCACGCGGATACGGGTGCCCACGATCTCGGCCCGCAGGACGTCCCCGTCGACAGGAGGACCGATGAGGACACCGTCCGGATGGAGGATCGGTGTGTAGTCGCCGAGTGGCCCATTCCAGCGGACGATGTTGAGCACGCCGTTGTGGGCCCAGAGGACCTCGTATCCCCTTGCGACGCGAGGAGTGATCTTAAATCGGAGAAGCAGCTCGATCTCGTGGCTGGCTATGGGCAAATAGTGCGGTGCGCGGTAAACGGTCCCTTGCGCGTACTGGTCTGCCGGGAAGTTGCCCTTCAGCACGGCGATGCTATCGTCGTAGCGCGACCGACCGGTCCCGGAGAGGACCGAAGCGCACGCCCTGCCAGAGAGCGATTGAACGTCCTGCCAGTCGAGTCCCACGGCCTTGCCATTGGTCCACCTGCCTCCGTCGTCGATCGGATTCTCGACGCCGCCAAAGGCCGTCGAGTAGCTCGTCGAGTCCTCAGGGCCGGTGGCCGCGGGCCGCTGCGCCGCCTCCGTGGCCGACCGGCACGGACCGGCGACCAGCGATGCTGCCGCAAGGCCCGCTGCCGCTTCAATGACGCCCCTGCGATTCATGCACGGTCTCCGATGGAGCTATGAAGCCGGAGTTCCCGGTGAATTTGCGTATCGACGGTTCGCTGAGGAGCTATGCCAAGACCATCGGGGCGAGTAGCGCCCTGTCCGTCGTGGCGCTGGCGTGCGCTTGGGGCGTCCTTCGCGCAGGGTCGCGAGGCTTGGGGATTCTATCTGCGGCACTGCTGGTGGCCATTGCGGTCGGCGCCGCCGTGATCGCGAGCGCCGGCACGATCGTCGTAGCCCGCCGGCGGCGCGGCGTGCGCAAGGAACGCGATCTCTTTCTCGAGCTGAACCAGTCGCGCGACCCGCACGCTGTACGGCTCGGGGCGGCTACCGCGGGCCGGGCGTCGCTGCGACGCTGGTGGGCCAGGCGACTGTTGAAGCATGACCTTCTCGTCGGCGACTGCGTCGAAGTGAAGTCATGGCCCGAGATCCGCGCCACGCTCGACCAGCAGGGATGCCTCGACCACCTGCCGTTCATGCCGGAGATGCTCGCCATGTGCGGTCGGCGGGCGGTCGTCTTCCGCTGCATGCACCGGCTGTTCGACTATCGCAAGTCCCGGCGCATGCGCCACATGGACGGGGCCGTGCTGCTCACCGGAGCGACGTGCGACGGTGCGAGGCACGGCGGCTGCGAGGCCGGCTGTCATGCAATCTGGAAAGCCACATGGCTTCGGAAGGTCGAGTGGAGGAGCGACGCCGAGGGCGCCGCGAAGGCGATCGGCCAGTCGTCGCCGCTGGAGGACATCCAAGTGCTCCAGCCGGGGACGCAAGGTCCTCGCTACGCCTGCCAGCTGACCGCGCTGCACGCCGCGTCGCACCCCCTCGAAGACGCGGGCGCGCTCGATGTCATGCGGCCGCTGGTTTCCGGCAACGTCGCCCCGGCTGCCTTCGTCGTCGGCTGGCTGACGCACCTCTTTAACGAAGTGCAGCATTTGCGGCACGGCGTGGCATTCCCCGCTTTCGAGACCGCGGTGGTGCCCACGGGTGCGAGAACCGGCGAGGCTGCATTGGCGGCGGGCGATCCGGTGGTGGTTCGTTCTTCCGCCGAGATCCGCAGTACTCTTGACGACCGGTTCATGCACCGTGGGCTCTGGTTCGAGCCCGACATGCTGAAGCACTGCGGCCGTCGGCTCGTCGTCGAGGCGAACGTGAGCAAGCTGATCGACGTCGTGACCGGTGAGATGCGCCCCATGAAGACGCCGGCCTTCAGGCTCCAAGACGTGCACTTCTCCGGTGAGCGGCAGCTCTTCAACGCCCAGTACGAGCCCCTGCTCTGGCGGAGCGCGTGGCTACGGCGCGATGACGAATGAGCCCGCTGCACGCTGCCCGGCCGCGGCCAGAGACCGCGCCCGCGATCTCGTCGTCGAATGTGCGCTCCAACGATCGCGGCCGGCGGGATGCACGCGGCCATCGCAGCCCTGTGTCCCGTCGTCGCCGCGACCCACCTGTCCTTGTGGAAGGTCCTGCACTCCTGGATGAAGCGCTGCACGGCGCTGCTGAGGGTCGTCGTGCCATTGCGCTTGTAGTCGCGCGCCACGGTGCCGGCGCGCGTGCTTCATTGGCAATCCCGGTTGGGTGCGGCCGAGCGCCTGAATCTGGCTCTTCTCGTCGCAGCTGAGCATGAGGGCGCGCTCGGGCGGCGACATCGGCCGTCACGCTCGGCGTTTGGGCCGAGCGCGGGGCGTCTTGCAGCAGCGCCTCGACGCCGGCGGGGCCGCGGACGGCCTGCGTTCTAGTTGCTTTATCAACGGCAACGTCTGAAGCATCTATCCGCGTAGCGGTCAGATAGGGCTCGGCTGCCAGATTGGACGGAAGGACGCCGTTCATGACGTAGAGCGGCCGACCTTTGACCTCGTTGAACACGCGACCCAGATATTCGCCTATGACGCCGATGAAGATCAGTTGCACCCCACCCAAGAACAGGATCGCGACCATGAGGGACGGGTAGCCTGTGACGGGATCACCGTAGACCAGCTTCTTGTAGATGACTTTCAGCGCGAAAAGGAACGAGCTGCCGGCAACACCGAAACCGAAGTATGTTGCGACCTTGAGCGGGACCACCGTGAAAGACGTGATGCCTTCTAGCGCCAGGTTCCATAGGCTCCAATAGTTCCACTTGGTCCTTCCAGCCACTCGGGGTTCACGCTCGTAGTACACCGGCTTCGAGGGGTGGCCGATCCAGGCGAATAGGCCCTTCATGAAGCGATGCTGCTCGCGCAGCTTGCCCAGCGACTTGACGGCCCGACGGCTCATAAGCCGGTAGTCTCCGGTGTTCTTCGGGATGTGAACCCGACTCACTCGCTGGATGACCTTGTAGAACAGCGAGGCAGTGGTCTTCTTGATCCAGCTTTCGCCCTCTCGACGCGTGCGTACCGCGTAGGCGACGTCGTACCCTTGGGCCCATACCTCGAGCAGCTTCGGGATAAGCTCCGGAGGATCCTGCAAGTCTGCGTCGATGACCACGATGACGTCGCCCTGACAGTGGTCGAGGCCAGCGGTGAGAGCAATCTCCTTTCCGAAGTTGCGGGACAAGTCAATGATCGCAATGCGTCCATCGATTGCGCGCAACTCGTTCATGACAGCCAGCGTACGGTCCCTGCTGCCATCGTTGACGAAGATGATCTCGTAAGGATTGCCGAGAGACCGCAGAACCGCAACGCTCCGGCGATAGAACTCGTGGAGAACCTCTTCTTCGTTGTAGGCCGGCACGACAATGGAGATGCGCGGGACGAGGTCGCGGTCTCGATGGAGGGAATGGGTGAGCGCTGAATCGGGTGTTCCCATGTTCCATCCCCCGCGTCATCGGAAGAATGCGCCGATTGTTGCACCAGCCCGCAATGCCGCATCCGGCGGCCGTCCGCGTAGCGGCTGCACACGACGATGTCGGTTTCCGGGTCGCGGCGCATGGCCTCGACCATCTCGGGATCTTCGTCTCGTCGTGCTGCAGGTCGCTGTCGAGGGCGAGGAGGGTGTCGGCCGAGCTCGCCATGGATCCTTCGATGCAGGCTGAGGAGAGCCTCTCCTGCCGAGGCGGTTGAGGCACCGGACCCGCACGTCGCTCCTGGCCCGTGGCGCGCACCGACTCGGCCGTGCCGTCGGGTGAATCGTCGCTCCCACCGGATCCCGGCGAGAACGATGCGCAGTCGCCGGCTCAGCTCGGCGATGATCTCGCGCTGGTTGAACGTGGGAACGACGATGGCGGTCTCGATGGCGCAGGGCTGACGATCGTCGTCGGACATCTTGCGAACTCCAGCCGCCTCGGCGCAGCACCCCCTCAACTTTGCTGGCGGCGCTCCGCATCAGGACAAAGGCGGCTTGCCGCGTAAAGAACGCGCATCCACTTAACTAGGGGGTTTCATTCGCCTGCGCGGGCGGCGGAGGGGTAGGCACGTTCACGGGCGAATACTTGGCTCCTGAGACGGCGTGGCGCGGTGCGGAGTCTCGATCGGGCATCGATACACTGGGCTTCGGCGATGCGGTAGCCAGGTCGGCTGCAGCATAGCCCCCCGGCTTCATGGAGAGGCTGCTTGTCGATCGAGCGAAAGGCGATTTCGGCCCTCAAGTGGGCGACGGCCTCCAAGCTGGTCATCCAGGTTGCGAGCTGGGCCGGGACGCTCGTTGTCGTGAGGCTGCTCACGCCGCAGGACTACGGCCTAATGGCAAAGGTGGCGGTGGTGTGTGGAATCGTCGGCACGATCGCCGAACTCGGCCTGGAGGCCGCCATCGTGCGCACCGTCGACCTCTTGCGCGACGACGTGCGCAAGGTCTTCGGTGTTTCGCTCGTCTTCGCCTTGGCTGGAACCGGCCTGGTGATCGGGTCGGCCCCGCTCCTGGCTCGTCTGCTGCACGAACCGCGCCTCGAAGGACCGATCGCGGCGGCTTCGCTGCAGATTGTCATCGCGGCGATCGGGCTCGTGCCGAGCGCGTTGGCGGTCCGCGATCTCTCGTTCCGCAGCCTTGCAAAGATCGACATGGCGGCCGGGCTCACCGGCGTCGTCGCGACGCTGCTGCTCGCCTGGGAGGGTGCGGGTGTCTGGGCGCTCGTGGCGGGCAACCTTCTCGTGAGCAGCGTGCGCAGCACGGCTTTGCTCGCCTCGGGCCCGCGCGTCTGGCCGTCGTTCTCGCCGCGCGGCATCGGCGAGCACCTCAAGTTCGGTCTTACCCTGATGGGCAACCGCCTCAGCTACTTCGTCGTCGTCCAGTCCGACGTCCTGATCGGCAGTGCCTTCCTGTCGACGACGGAGATCGGACGCTATGCCGTGGCGTTGCAGCTCGCGACGCTCCCGATGACCAAGGTGATGGGGACGATCAACCAGATCGCGCTTCCGGCAGTTGCGCGGCAGCAGCAGGAGCCGGAGCGGGTGCGGCAGACGGTGCTGAAGTCGGTGGGACTGATTTCCCTGCTGGCGTTCCCCGTGCTCTGGGGGATTTCGGCCCTGGCTCCCGAGCTTGTGCGGGTGCTCCTCGGCTCCAACTGGCTCGAGGCGGTGCCGGCACTGACGATCCTGCCGCTCATCGTTCCGCTGCGCATGGCACTCGGCGTCCTGTTCACCGCCTCGCTGGCGATGGGGAATCGGCAGATCGACCTCCTCAGCACGACCGCCAACTTCGTGCTCCTGCCGGGCGGCTTCTACGTCGGCGCGCATTGGGGACTCCTCGGACTGTGCTCGGCGTGGCTGGTGTCGGTACCGCTGGCCTATGCGGTCAGCTTGCCGTTGGTGCTGCGGGCGATGGGCATTCGTGCCCGCGAGCTCGTCATCGAGTTTGCGGCCCCGGCGATGGCCGCCGGAGGGATGTACGCAGCGATCGCAACCCTGCGCCCGGCCGTTGCCGCCCTGCCGGCGCTCGTCGCGCTCGTCGCGCTCAGCGCGGTCGGCGGGCTCCTCTATCTCGCGCTCATGGGGCTGTTCTCCCGCCGTCATCTGGCGATCGCCCGCAACTTCGGGCGTTCCTTGCTCGCAAGGGACGCACCGACGTTGGTCTGAGAGTCGCCGCGACGCGCGACGCCGGCACGAGGGGGCGACAGATGGAGTGAAAGAATGTCAGGCAACTCACCATCATGCGGAACCCCGCCCAACTGGGGCGTTGTGGCCAATCGAACCGCGAGGTCGGGCTCGCGGAAATGCGGCAAGATGAATGCCAGTGACTCGAACATCCGTCCCCCGTGGCTAAGGGATGCTTCGTGCGCTTCCAACGCACCTAGAATGGTTTGGTCGCATGAGTACAACCTGCGCGGGCGTCATGAGTGGGCATCGTGTGCGGCAAGCGGCTTCGCCATCCTCATCCCGCACAAGAATAAATGCCGCAATACGCGATTGCGCACCGAGGTGAGGTCCGTCGTTGGCTTGCTCGAGCGCGATGACCCCCGGTCGCTCGACCCAGGGCAACGTCCGCTGTGACCGCGTCGGCTCCTCCCCACTGTTCGCCTGTGAGGCCTCGCGTCGATCTTGCGAAGTACCGGCAGACGGAGTCGGAGCAGCGAAGGGTCGCCGACATCCTGCAGCTCGTTCCTGGCGGCAGCGAGGTGGCGCTCGACGTCGGTGCTCGCGACGGCTATCTCTCCCAGCTCCTGGCCGGTCGCGTGAAGAGCCTGACGGCGCTCGATCTCGAGACCCCGTCGGTTTCTCATCCGCACGTGGCTTGCGTCAAGGGCGATGTCACGCAGCTGTCATTTCCGGACGCCAGCTTCGACCTGGTGGTTTGCACCGAGGTTCTCGAGCACATCCGCCCGGAGCTGCTCCGGCAGGCCTGTTCGGAGCTGATGCGCGTCGCGAGCCGTCACCTGCTCGTGGGCGTCCCCTATCGACAGGACATCCGCGTGGGTCGAACGACGTGCGGGATCTGCGGGGGCGTCAATCCACCATGGGGGCACGTCAACGCGTTCGACGAGGAACTGCTGCGTACCCTGTTCGCGGGCTGGACCGTGGAGAAGACGTCCTTTGTCGGCCACAACGACTCGTCGACCAATCGTGTGGCAACCCTCCTGATGGACCTCGCCCGCAACCCCTATGGGACGTACGGTCAGGAGGAGCCGTGCATCCATTGCGGTTCGCAGCTCGGCGATCCGCCGGCCCGGACGATGGCGCACAAGGTCCTGTCAAAAGTCGCGTTCTGGACGGCGAATGCGACCGCACCGTTTCATCGTCCGCACGCCTACTGGATTCACCAGTTGCTCACCAAGGTCTAGAAAGTGCGCGCGGCCCTGCCAGCAACTTCAGTTCATTGACGTAGGCATCGTCGCAGCTTGGCCTTGAAGCCGCCGATCGATGGAGCAAGTTGACGCTGCGGAGCGCAACACAACATGCATAAGAAGGTTTCGGTCATCACCCCGTTCTTTCAGCGCCAGCCTGGCCTCCTCAGAAAGGCCATCGAGTCCGTCGCGGCGCAGAAGAATGTTTCCGCGAAGGTCGAAGTCGTCGTAGTCGACGATGGGTCGCCGACAACTGCGGAGTCCGAGGTCGAAGGGCTGGCGTTGCCGCCAAACGTGACCGTCAGGATCGTCAAGCAGTCGAATCGCGGTTGCTACCCGACTTGCAATGTCGCACTGAACAATGTCGGCGAGGACTCGGACTACATCGCGTTCCTCGATTCGGATGACGTCTGGTTCGAATCGCACCTTGCAAACGCGATATGGGCGCTGGAAAAGGGCTACGACTGGTACTTCAGTGATTTCTACCAGTTGAATCAGACCGTCAGCGCCTTTCGCCGCGGTGGTCGGCTCAACTTGGCGGATCACAAGAAGCTCGAGCCGAGCGAGGCAATCTACGATTTCTCCGTCGACATGTTCGACCAAGTCTTGAAGGGGAACGTACTGGGGACCTCCACAATCGTGTACAGCCGCGCGAAGCTCGGAGATCTGCGCTATCTGGAGGATTTTCGACATACCGGCGCCGAATATATCCTGTGGCTAAACATGGCTGTCCGCTCCAATCGGATTGCCTTTTCAATGGAGCCGGAATGTCGCTACGGTGGCGGCGTCAATATCTTCTCCGAAGCGTCCTGGGGCACGGACAAGTTCTTGACGGTGCGTCAGGACGAGATGAAGTACAGAAAATACATTCTCGGCCACTTCACGGTTTCCCAAGACCAGCGGCGGCACCTGAAGAAGAAGATTCAGGAGTCGAGGTTCAATTTTTGCCTCGCCATGATCCACAACGTGCTTCATAACGGAAAGGTGGCGAAGAGCATCCTGATGCAGCAGCTCCGCGCCGATCCATGGACATTCGGGATGCTGCTGCTGACGCCCTTTATCCTGGGTGCGCGACAGCTGCGGGCGAAGACGTAGGTCGGTGGTCCGATGGCCGCGTGGGTAGTCGATAGGGACGACGGCAGTCGGCCTATCTGCCCCTGCCGGAATGCCATCTCCACGCGGTCTGAATGATCGGGTCGAGATCGTTGAACTCCGGGGCCCATCCCAACAGCTTGCGAGCCTTGGCAGAGCTGCCGACCAGAGAGGGGGGATCGCCGTGACGACGCGGCGCGTTGTTCACCTTCACCTTCCGAGCCGTGAGTCGCTCCGCCGCGTCGATCACCTGCCGCACCGAAAACCCGCAATCGTTTCCCAGATTGAAGACGTCGCTTTCACCGCCAGCCTCGAGGTAGCGCAGTCCGAGCACATGCGCGCGAGCCAGATCGACGACGTGGATGTAGTCCCGAATACAAGTGCCGTCCGGTGTCGGGTAGTCCGTTCCGAGGATGTCGACGGACTCGCGCAGTCGGGCGGCTGTTTGCAGGACCAAGGGAATCAGGTGCGTTTCGGGCTCATGCCACTCTCCGATCTCTCCATCAGGGTCCGCCCCCGCCGCATTGAAATAGCGAAACACAACCGATTTGAGCCCATAGGCACTGTCGAAGTCTTTGAGAATCCGCTCGACCATCAGCTTGCTCGCGCCATACGGATTGACCGGACGCTGTGCCTGCTCTTCGGTGATCGGGATTTGCTCCGGGACACCATACGTCGCACAGGTCGACGAGAAGACGATCTTCTTGACGCCGCAACGGACCAACGAATGCAGCAGGCTGATGGTGGATCCCACGTTGTTCTGGTAGTAGATGCTCGGATTGACGACCGATTCACCCACATAGGCGAACGCTGCAAAGTGCATTACTGCCGTGACTTGATGCTCACCCAGAACGCGCTGAACGAGATCACCATCGCGGATGTCGCCCACCACCAACTCCGCGCCGACTACAAGCTCGCGATGCCCACGTTCCAGACTGTCGATGACAACACAGGGGATTCCGTTCCGGCGCAGCTCCTTGACCGCGTGCGAGCCAACGTACCCTGCGCCTCCAGTCACAAGAATTGTCATGCTTAGATTCTACGCATCAAGGAGATGAACCATGCGAAACGGTGGCGTGAACAGAGTCTTGGTCACTGGCGGCGCCGGGTTTCTTGGCTCGCATTTGTGTGATCGGCTCATCGACCTGGGCCACGACGTCCTGTGCGTGGACAACTTCTATACCGGCAATCGACGCAACGTCGAGCAGCTCCTTGGACATCCGAGCTTCGAGCTGATGCGCCACGATGTCACGTTCCCTCTCTATGTGGAAGTCGATGAAATCTTCAACCTCGCGTGCCCGGCATCGCCGATTCACTATCAATACCATCCCGTGCAGACGACGAAGACCAGCGTGCACGGCGCGATCAACTTGCTCGGGCTCGCCAAACGAGTGGGCGCGAAGATCCTGCAGGCTTCTACGAGCGAGGTCTACGGCGATCCGAACGTGCATCCGCAGCGGGAAGACTACTGGGGCCATGTCAATCCGATCGGCATACGGGCCTGCTATGACGAAGGCAAGCGCTGCGCGGAGACCCTATTTTTCGACTACCGCCGACAGTACAACCTGAGGATCAAGGTCGCGCGCATCTTCAACACGTACGGACCGCGGATGCATCCCAACGACGGCCGGGTCGTGTCCAACTTCATCGTCCAGGCGCTCCGGGGTTCGCCGATCACGATCTACGGCGACGGATCCCAGACTCGGTCGTTCTGCTATGTCAGCGACTTGATCGATGGCCTGCTCAGGCTGATGAAGTCGCCGGACGACTTCACCGGCCCTGTGAATCTCGGCAACGAAGAGGAGTTCACGATCCTTCAGCTTGCGGAGAATGTCGTTCGCCTAAGCAACTCGTCCTCCAAGATCGTTCGCGCTCCACTGCCTTCGGATGATCCGCGCCAGCGCAAGCCTGACACAACCTTAGCGCGCGGGCGCCTCGACTGGCAAGCGACGACTCGGTTGCAAGAGGGCCTGACGAAAACGATTGCCTACTTCGATCAATTGTTGCGGTCTCAGAATCCCAGCTCCGCGCTCTCCTGACCTCACAGGCGCCTGAAGCTATCCGGAGTGGTGAAGCTGCTTCTTCCCGCGCTAGCCGAGAGGTCGCTCGCACTCGTCCGGTTCGACGTCGTGCTGAGGTTTGAAGTGAGAAGGCAGAGCCAGCAGAGATCGATCTAAATGTCACAGCAGCACTACCCGAAACAATTCTACGAAGTCCGGGATGAGGGCTCCGCGGCCTCTGCCAGAGTCGTGCTCGGGCTTCTCTATAAGTTCTACCGTCCGCAATCGGTCATTGATCAAAGCAGAGTGCTGCGCTATTCTGACCTCGAGCGGCGCAGACCGGGGTGCGCTGCCCTCGGAGGTTCGTAGCGGGGGCAGCGCACCGGAAGAAGCGTCCGCCATGCAGAGTACGACAATCGGCCTCGATCTGGTCAAGAACCTGTTGCGGCGCGATCAGGTCGCCGCGTTCTTCTTCCCGCAGCCTGGTCGGCATGGAAGCATGCTCGAGCGCCCACCACTGGGCATGCAAGCTGGAGTCGATGGGCCGCACTGCGCGCCTCATGGCCCCGCAATTCGTCAAGCCATACGTGAAGAGCAACAAGAACGACGCGGCGAATGCAGAAGCGATCTGCGAGGCTGTGGCACGGCCTCCGATGCGCTTTGTGCCTATCAAGAATGTCGAACAGTAGGCATTCCTTGCGCTGCACCGCGTTCGCCAAAGGCTTCGTGAGAGCACGAACCGCGCAGGCGAACCAGATCGCGGTCTGCTTGGCGAGTACGGGTTGGTTGTGCCGCAGGGATCGCCTACGTCGCCAAGCGCGTGCCCGAGGCTCATCGAGGATGGGTCGATCGAACTGCCTGAGGCGTTCCGGCTGCTCATCGACAGGCTGCTCGAACACCTAAGAGCAATTGCAGCGCACCACGAGCACTCCTCGGACAGACTTGTTCGTTAACGTCCGCACCAAGGACTGGCACCGCACTTGCCCTCGCGTTGCGGCGGCGCACGCCCGTGTCTTACCGGACGGTTCCGGATGCGAAGGCAGAGAGGTTGCTTGCCGTTCCATCCGCTTTCAACGCAATTACTGCAAAGTAGTAGGTGCCGGGTGAAAGACCGCTAATCGTGTAGCTCGTAGCAGAGCCCGGTACGTCTACGGACCGCGTCAGATTCGTCGCGCCGGTGTCGGTGCCATAGACGATGCGATAGCCGCTGATGTCATTTAGGGCTGTCCCATCGACGTTCAGCGACGGGACGGTCCAGTTGACTGTTGCAGTACCTGGGGGAGCCGGCGCCGGGACTGGATCGGCGACTCTGTTTCTGGAGATGATTAGTTCGTCGTACCAGGTGTACGCGGGGGCATGTGACTGTGAGGGATCCTTGCCTGTGTTGTACGGGAGCAGCCAAACCTTGCCATAGCGCTCGTTGTCAGTGGGGTTCCCGGCGTTGAGGCTATAGGGACCCCACGTGATGATGAGTTCCGATGGCCTGCCTTCACGAGCGCCCCAAAGAGTGACATAGCTGTTCTGGAAGACGTCGCCGACCCTTGGACCGATCTTGACCTGCACCTGAAAGGTCAGCCACTCATTGGCGACATATCCAAAACAATTGCCGACGGGTGGGAAGAAGCTGGTGGACCTTTGTGAGTACAGGCAGAACGGAGCCGGTCGGCCGTTCTCGAGCTTGAAGTCATCAGGGCCGTACGGCTCTTCAAAGGGGTCGAAGGGTCCGTGCGCGCTGGAGCCCGTACAGGAGTTGTACATCTGCGGGAAGCCTCGCAGAAAGGTGTTCTGCACCACCGTCTCGAGAGTCGAGCAGGAGGAGTACAACTGGTTGGGCTGATCGCCGGTGCCGATGATGATTTGTTTCCAGCCGCCTCCGCCAGCGAACGCGATATTGAGGAATTCGGCGCTGAAGCGCTGGCGCCACTGGACGTCGAACTCCTCGTTGCCGTCGAACTGCACGGAGAGGTCGGGCGAGAAGTTCGTGAAGAATGAGCCTGAGCTATCAGCGCCGGTGTTCGACGGGACGGTGAACCTGAGGGAGCCGCTGCCCGACGCCATGACATTGGTGTCCATGACCGCCCGGCTGTAGTCAGATGTGCCGAAGGGCGGGATGATTCCGGAGTTGGAGCCGAATGCCCCGTTCGTTCCGCCCGATCCTTGGTTGAAATCCGTCGCCGAATCGAAGCCGACGCACTTGATGACCCCAGGCTGGGCGCAGCGCGCAGTGAAGTCCGCCGCGGCGGACAGAGCTGGCGCCGGTACCGGTAAAGGGACCCCACCCGGAGCAGTGACCGTCGATCCTTCGGGCGCACTTCCCCCACCGCAGGACGCGACAAACATCGCGCTGAGTACAAAGGGCAGCCGGAATCCGAGGTGCTCCGCCATCATCGGCCGAGGGGGGCTCCTCCGAGCCCGCCGATCTCGAGTTGCCAACGCCGGACGTCGCTCCGGACTTCGCATTCGAATGGCACGTAGTCTGGTGGAGTGCGCCGATCACGTTGAACGAGTCCAGGGATTTGCGCAACCGACCCTCTGGTTAGCCCACGCCGGGCGGCTCCTCCAAGGATGAGGCAGTCGAACACGGTCGTGGCCCCTGGATCCGTCAGCAACTAGTCAACCGGCACGGCGCGACGCTACAGCGTCGGCAACTTGAGCTTATACCCCCGGAATGGAGCAGCGCCTGGCGCCTCGTCGTCGACGCGGTCCGGACAGCTAATTCCGTCCTCGACGGCCTACCGGCCAATGTCGCGTGGATCTGGTCCTCGACGACCTTCAGGCCGTGCGACCAGCCCGCGATGGATGTTCGGGCTACCGTAGATCGCGCCGGAGCGCTCCTGGGCTGCCCGCGGATACGCTCGACGAGCTCGAGGTCCTGCGTGGCGTGTCGCGACGGTGCGCGGCCAAGCCACACGTAGTAGCCGGCCGCCGTCACGCCGAGCACGCGACACATGGTGCTCATCGGAGTTTTGCCTGGTTCGCCCTTCACGAGCTCGAAGACGCCCTCGCACCTTCTCGTCCTTGTTCGCGAACCAGGCCGCGGGCTTTGAGAGGATCTCCCGCTTGAGCTTGAGCTGTCGGTTCTCCCGGCGTAGCCGGTTGAGCTCCTGGCGCTCCTCGGTCGTCAGACCGTCCTTGCCGGGCAAGGGCTTGCCGGCATCGATCGCTGCCTGCGCGAGCCAGTTGGCAATGGTCTGCGCCGAGCAACCGAACTCGCACGAGAGCTCCGCCGGCGTTCGGCCAACGCACGCAAGCTCAACGATCTGCTGGCGGAACTCCGCCCGATACGGCGACCGGGTTCGGGGCTCACTGACTCCTTCCAGGTTCACGGTAAGGTGTCAACGAAAGTGGTTCAACTTCAACTGCATCTCCAACCCCAACTTGAGCGACTGCGACTACGCGAGCCTCGCAGGGCCCTCTGACCGAGAAGAGGCGTCGAGCTTGCCCGGCGCGACCCCTTAAGCCGCTGTTGCAAACCAAGACCCTTCGTATCGGGGGGGTGCGCCGATCGCCGTTAAGCTGCCACCCGTTGAACGTTTCCCGTGATGGCGAGAGACGGCCGATATGTCCATCCGATAACTGGAACCAAGAAGGGCAGATGGAGGAACGATGAGATCTACCATCAAGCGGAACGGCTTCGTGCTGAGCGAGATCGCGGCGAGCCTGTTGCTCGCAGCCTGCGGCGGGGGCGGCACCCCGAGCGACATCAGCGGGGCGGTTCCGCTGGCGAGCGGCTCAGACCCGACTAGCACCACGGCGGCGACTGGCACAACGGAGGCGACTGACAGCAGCGCGCTGGCCCGATCCGAGGCATTGCGTCGCAGAAGCCCCCTTGCGTGGCAGTTCTGCGCGCCCGAAGGAGGCATCTGCAAGGTCGCCGCTCCTACCATCGTGCGTTACGGTGCCGGAGGCGCATTCGCATATCGGAATGTGCATGACGAAGTTGCCTGCAGCAACGACGTATTCGGCGATCCTCTCCCTGGAGCGGTGAAGGAATGCGACGTCGTCGCCTTGGCGGCTGCACCGGCACCTGCACCTGCGCCGGCACCGGCACCTGCGCCTGCGCCGGCACCGGCACCGGCACCTGCACCTGCACCGGCACCGGCACCTGCGCCTGCGCCTGCACCTGCGCCGGCACCTGCGCCGGCACCTGCGCCTGCACCTGCACCTGCGCCCGCACCGGCACCGGCACCGGCGCCGGCACCTGCGCCGGCACCTGCACCTGCACCTGCACCTGCACCGACCTACTCAACAACCTTCGACCTGACCGAGAACCCGATCAATGAAGGGGGTGCGTGGGTTCGCGGTGGGGTTGAAGGGTTGGATTGGACAAGTCCCAAGACTACCGGTGGTAGTGCCGTTGCGTCAGTCGTGCCATCTCCTTCGCGATACAGCGATGACATTGCACACGTAAGCCCTTCCCATCAGGTCTTTCCGGCGGACCAGTTCGCCGAAGCGATGGTCTACCTCGCGCCGGGGTACACCGGTAACGGCGGGGGTCATGAAGTCGAGCTTTTGCTGCGCTTCAGTATCACTGCGCACAACGCGCGCGGCTATGAAGTGATGTGGGGCGTGGCTGGCTACATCACGGTCGTTCGATGGAACGGCCCGCTCGGCGACTACACCGTATTGTTTGATTCAGGCGTCGGCGGAGTTCCTGTGCCAGTGGACGGCGACGTTCTGCGCGCGGAAATCATCGGTAGTCAAATCAAGGTTTACCGTAACGGTGATCTTGTCACCACCGTTCTCGACTCGACGTGGCTTTCGGGACAACCGGGAATCGGATTTTGGCCGGTGGATGGCGCGATTCCCGAAAGCTATGGTTGGAAGCAGTACAGGGCAGGGGGGCTCTAAGACCGAAGCACTTGGCCCCTTCCGTGCCCTCGATCCACAGGCCCAGGATGTCGCGCGTGCCGTCGGGGAGCACGCCAAGCGCCAGATAGATGGCCCTATTGCGCACGACCGCGTCCTCGCGGATCTTGACGCGCAGCGCGTCGAAGAAGACCACCGGGTACATCGGCTCGAGCGGCCGCGCCTGCCAAGCGCCGACCTGGCCATGACGGCGTCGGACACCGAGCTGATGAACTCGGGCGAGGCCTCGACGGCGTAGCTCTCCAGCCAGAAGCCCTGGATCTCGCGCATCGTCATGCCGCGCGCGTACATGGCGACGATCTTGTCGTCGAAGCCCGTGAAGCGCCGCTCGTGCTTGGGGATCAGGACCGGCTCGAAGCTGCCCTCGCGATCGCGCGGCACCTCGATGCGCACGGCACCTTCGTCGGTCAGCACCGTCTTGGCGCTGGCGCCGTTGCGATGGTTGCTCGCGTCCTCGGGCTTGGCCGCGCCGGGCGGGTAGCCCAGGTGGTGCCCGAGCTCGGCGCCGAGCGCGCGCTCGATCAGCGCGCCTTCTTGAACGCCATCGACGCAGCGTTGACCGCCTCGGCGCTCATCGGGGGCCGGTCACGAACTGGTCAATCAGCTCCTTGAGAATCGACGGCAGCGCCGCCATGGCCGCCTTCTCGGCCTTCGTCTCGCTCGGCATACATGCCCCTTGTCGTCATGCTATGCCTCACCCAAAAAAATCTGACAGGCGCGTTGGCAGCGCTCGCGAAGAAGCACAACGTGCATCCAAACGAGATCACAGTCAAACGAGGTCATAAGCTGGAAGAGCGAACGTCTCTTGTCCGCGACCATCGTGTTCGGCGCTGCCCCGCTGAACACCACGCGCCGTTAGGCGTGCTTATAGAGGAACATATTTGCGTAAGACGCGCCCGAAGCGCTCATGTAGGCCACGACACCCTGCTCCGGCAACGCGCAGCTGATCAGGGCATCGGGCCCTCCAGCTCCGCCGGCGGGATCCGATACACCGCTCGGGCCGGCCGCAGGAGGCTGGCGCGAGCCCGAGAGCTTCGTGTAGACACCGGTCGTGGGATTGAGCTCCCAGAGCTGCCGTGTGCCACCGCCCCAGATCAGGAAGTTACCTGTGACGGGGTCGTGGTTGAGGTTGGCACGCTGGACGCCCACGTCGATCGGCGGATCCGGCAGCGCGACGACCGTGCGGTCGCTGTTCAGTCGCCACAGCTTGCGGGGCCATGCGTTGCCGCCACCGAACACAGCCACATTCTTGACTGGCGAATAGTCGAGCACGCCGTGGTAGAGGCCGTCGCCTCCCGGATCCGGATGATCAATCTGCTGCCACCTGTCCAGACCGGGGTCGTAGATCTGGATGACGCCGAAGCCTTGGCACCACATGAGGTAGGCTCCCATCGCCTGGGATCCTGACAATGCCCCTGTCCACCATCCCGTCCCGATGGCGACTTGACGGTAGATGGTCGGGCTCGTCAGATTTCCCGCCCACGAACCTCCGAGTGGCTTGCGAAAGATCGTCTCTGGACCACTGCCACCCGCGTACTGCCGCACATAGAGTTCGCCCGTGTCTGGGCGAATGGCGATGTGGCCGTATCCGTGCGAAGGTGTGATGCCGGGGATCTGGTTGGTGACAATGCTCCATGTATTGCTGGCAGCCAAGTACTGCACTTCCATCACTGTGTACCCAGGGGTTCCGCCGTGATGGTCGTTGCCGCAATAGCGAATGGCCTTGGTGATCGGATCCCAGACGGCCTGGTTGCTGTAGGGAATCATGTTCCCGCCGACGCCGCCATTCGAACCCAGCGTGCCGAGCACGTTCAGCGCGGAAGCGCTGAGCTGAGCCCAGGTGCCTGGGGACATCGACGCAGCCAAGGTGTCTAGTGCCGAGCTGCCGATAGGGCAGGCCACCGAAGAGGCCGAGGTACCGCCCGAGACGCTGATCTGGGCAGGGGGACAGGGTTGCACGGTGGCCGCGATGCCACGGGGGGCCAGGACACTGCCCGCAAGGCCCGAGGCGGCCAAAACGAAATCTCTGCGCTTCATCTTGATACTTTGAGGATGGGTTTGGCGGTCTACCGATGTCATCGAACCGTGCCGGACGCGATGCCCGAGGTACTGCTGGCCGTGCCGCTCGCGTTCAAGGTCACGACCGCGAAGTAATACGTACCAGCCGGTAGACCAGTGAGCACTCGGCTCGTGGTCGTGCTTCCTGGCACGTCGACGGCGTTCGTCAGGCTCGACGCGCTCGTCCCGTAGAGGATCCGATAGCCGCTGATGTTGGTCAGCGTCGTTCCGTCGACGTTAAGTGAAGGCGCGGTCCAGAAGATGGTCGCCGTACCAGGAGCCGGCGCCGGAGCGGGCGCTGGAGCGGGCGCCGGAGCGGGAGCCGGCGCCGGAGCGGGAGCAGGGGCCGGAGCGGGAGCCGGAGCCGGAGCCGGAGCCGGAGCCGGAGCCGGAGCCGGAGCGGGCGCCGGAGCGGGCGCGGGTGCTGGAGCGGGTCCCGGTGCCCCGCTCGCCACCGGATCGGCGATCTTGTTTCTGGAGACGATGAGTTCGTCGTACCAGGTGTACGCGGTGGGATGCACCTGGGAAGCGTCCTTGCCGGTGTCATAGGGAAGCAACCAGACCTTGCCGTAGCGCTGGTTCTCGGCCGGATCGCCAGCGGTCAGGCTGTAGGGCCCCCACTGGATGATGGGCTCGGACGGCTTGCCGTCGCGTGCGCCCCAGAGGGTGACGTAGCTGTTCTGGAAAACATCGCCGACCCGTGGGCCGATCTTGATCTGCACCTGGAAGGTCAGCCATTCGTTGGCGATGTAGCCAAAGCAGTTGCCGTTCGGTGCGAAGTAGCCGGTGCTGCTCTGCGAGTAAAGGCAGAACGGTGCAGGGCGCCCGTTTTCCAGCTTGAAGTCGTAGGTACCGTAGTGCTCCTCGAAGGGATCGTACGGCCCGTGCGCGCTCGAGCCAGCGCAGGAGTTGTACATCTGCGGGAAGCCGCGCTGGTAGGTGTTCTGCACCACCGTTTCGAGCGACGAGCAGGACGAGTACAACTGTCCGGGCTTGTCTCCGGTGCCGATGATGATCTGCTTCCAGCCCCCGCCCCCGGCGAAGATCGTGTTGACGAACTCGGGACTGAAACGCTGGCGCCACTGGACGTAGAACTCTTGGTTGCCGTCGAACTGCACCGACAGGTCGTTCGAGAAGTTCGTGAAAAACGAGCCCGAACTGTCGGCCGGTGAGTTCGAGGGGATCGTGAAGCGCAGCGAGCTGTTGCCCGAGGCCTTGACGCTGGTGTCGCGCGTGGCGCGCGTGTAGTCGGACGTCCCCCAAGGCGGAATGATCCCCGAGTTGTAGCCGTAGGCGCCGTTGGTACCGCCGCTGCCGGTATTGAAGTCGCCGTTGTCGTCGAAGCCGATGCACTTCAGCACGCCCGGCTGTGCGCACCGGGTTGCGAAGTCCTGCGCCCCGGGCGCCGGTGCTGGAGCGGGTGCCGGTGCCGGTGCAGGAGCAGGAGCAGGTGCCGGTGCAGGTGCAGGAGCAGGTGCCGGCGCAGGAGCAGGTGCAGGTGCAGGTGCAGGTGCCGGTGCAGGAGC
>Ga0163162_10000693_pt1 | contig 31115 bp, 33 predicted proteins | sample S55metaG_FD_115310 | JGI IMG/M metagenome (GOLD analysis project Ga0163162, IMG submission 115310) | Switchgrass rhizosphere microbial communities from Kellogg Biological Station, Michigan, USA - S5-5 metaG | ecosystem: Host-associated > Plants > Roots > Rhizosphere > Soil | place: USA... | reverse complement strand
CTTTGCCTTTCATTCAACATCCTTATGTGCCGGAAACGTTCTTTCTGAATGAGATCAAACAACTGCCCGATGACCTTCAGCATTATGTTCTCAAACCACTTTTTTCTTTCGCGGGACAGGGAGTCGTCATCGATGTAACAAAATCAGATATCGACAAAATCAACGATCCTCAAAATTGGATCCTGCAGCGAAAGGTTCAGTATGCCGACGTAGTCAAAACGCCTGATATTCCTGCCAAGGTTGAGATACGGATGATGTATATGTGGAGAGACGGCGATCCAAGACCAAAGCTTGCAATCAACCTCGCTCGACTGAGCAAGGGAAAAATGATTGGCGTGCGATATAATAAGGATAAGGAATGGGTTGGAGGGAGTGTGGCTTTCTTTGAGAAATAAGATCGCGGATTTGCCGATTTACACGGATTTCGCGGATTCTCAGATTGAACATTACTGATCGATTAGTAGATTTCTCTTCTATAAAAAAATTGAAACTTAATTTTCAAATATCAATAAGCAACGTTTTAACCTAGAATCCGCGAAATCCGTGTAAATCGGCAAATCCGCGATTCATCTTCACATTTCCACATTTCCACATCTTCACATTTCAAATTTGACTCGTACCTTTATCAGCACCACCTCTCACTATGAGTTATATTGATTTTTCGCGTAAGGCTTTTGCATTTATTTTTTTACTCGCTTTTGTGGTGGGATGTAAAAAAAACGACTTGCATCTTTCTGATGATGCAGATATAAAATCGTTTAGTATCGAAGGTCAACAATCTAATAGCAACCTGGTTACGTCGAAACAATATATTTATGTTCAGGTGCCGCAATCTGTTGGATCAGGACAAAATCTCGTGGCTAATTTCACGATCGCTGACGGCGCGCAGGCTACTGTAAACAACAACACCCAGGTAAGCGGAACTACTCAAAACAATTTTTCTTCTGACGTAAAATATATCGTTACTGCTGCGAATCATACTGAAAAAACATGGACAGTTACGGTTAGCAACAGTGATCATACGTACTATTGGGGACTGGGACATTTCATAACGACCTCGGTTGCCAGCGACAGAAATTATGAATGGTATTATGACCAGGGAAATACCGGCACGTATTCGGGAATCAATTGTGGACCCACATCCGCAACGATGGCCGTTAAATGGGCAGACCAAAGTTTTTCTCATACTCCTGAAGAAGCACGAAATAAATATCTTGAAAATGGCGGTTGGTGGTCGACCTATGATGTCGACAGCTATTTGACGGATTATTCGATTCCGCACGCGATAATTCCACTCGGATCCAGCGCTGTTACCACGCGTGATATTTTGAAAGAACAACTAGATTCCGGGAGAATTGCTGTTGCCTGTATCGATATGAACTATGTGCGGAGCTCGGCGAATGACTCCTACAGGACGGACAAATTTTACAAGACGACGCCTCAATGGGGTCACTTCTTTGTTATCAAAGGATATCAACAGGTGGATGATGAATTCTACTTTCAGATTTATGATCCATATAGCTTCGGGCTTGGAAACGATGACGGGACCTTAAAGGGGCGGAACCGTTTCTACCGTTTCGATGATGTTTTTAGCGCAACCGACAATTGGTGGAAGTACGTTTACATTGTGGGCCAGAAAGGTCAACCCCTTGATGTCAACACGTTGCGCAAAGCAGCAGATCCTGCAAAGATCCAGCACGTCCGTGCAATGTAAATAAGCAGCAATTTTAAGATTTAATTGACAATTATCAGGTCGCCGGCTGAGCTTTAAACTCTTTTCAGGCCGCCATTTCCGTTATTTTTGCGTACTATTAAAAAAAGTCCTCTGACCTGGTTACATTTTTATTACGGGTGTTGACTAGCAGATAAGGAAACGTTGTTATGCTCAATCAAATCCGCATATATTTAATGGGGATTCTGTTGGCGCTATTTGTGATTGCCTGTAAAAAGGAAACCAATACGCAGTCGACTACACCAAATCCTCCGTCGCCTCCTCCAACTCAGGGGAACAATTCCCTTGACTATGGCGATTCGGTTTTTTTCATCACCAATACTTCCACAGATTACATTATTAATCCAGCCCACCAGGGTTCAGGGATCTATATTGGTTTTCCTGAGGGGATCGAAATCAATCAAAGTACGGGCGCAATTAACGTGTCGAAGAGTGAGACGGGATTGAAGTACAAAATTACTTTTGTGCCGACAGGAACCACTGATAGCGTGTCAACAAATATTATAATATCGGGAATCAATTTCCTGGATGGTTTTTATCGTTTATCAACAGCTGATTCAATCGCGCTCCCACTATATAACGCGAATGCAAAAAATACCATTCCCGGTATGAATGGCGGGACGGTCTTCGATGAAGGCTCCGGATGCAATGATGCTGGTTGTAACGTCAATATTGTGAATGGGCAAATCAACCTGGCCCAAACGGTACGAAATGGCGTATTTGGAACGACTCCATCCAACAATGACCGCCATGAATTCGATTTGAATTACCGCATCAACGATAATAGTCATGAAGCATTGAATACGATCCGTGTTAAATTATATTATTTTGATTCGATGCAGGATGTGACGCAGGAAGTATATGATATTATTGCATCGAGAGAGGGAACCATAATTGATGGAGCAAAAGAAATTTTACTGGCGGGTTATCCTATCAAAGTAAATAGTACCACAACTATCGCGAATGGATCGGGATTGAAGGTGGCAAAACCGCGGCCACCGTGCATATTTATCGTGAGCCACTAGTCGCGTAACGCCGGTTTGAATCCGTAATTCAAGACACAAAAAAATTGTACTCTTGCAAATAAGGATAAGGCGTTTTGTATTATGAGTTCAGCATTATGCATTGTCGCTTTCCACGAAATCAAACAGCATGTTCCGACGTTTTGCACTGCTTTTTTTATTGCTGCTTATTGTTTTCACTCACTATAGCCAGCGGCATAATGAAACACCGGATTACTTTTCAATCTATCGCACTGCTGAAAAATTTTATACGATAGATCAACCTAATGGTGCAACCGATAGCCTTGCCCTACTCTCCTACGAGAAAGTCATTTTAATCCTGCGTTCCAATCATGCAAATGACAGCATACTGTTCGATAGTTATCTTAAGGCGGGTATTCTCCAGATGTCTAACAATAACGATCGGTCTGCCATAGATTTATTTCTCAGCGCAATTAGCACCAGGGAGATTTCTAAGAGAAAAGACGACTCTTTATTATTCAAACCGTTCTTGTTCGCCGGTAGTTCTTACTATAACCTCAACAACTTAGACTCTGCGAGTTATTGCTATAAAAAAGCAGAAGACCTGATAAATACAAATCCAACAATTTCTGAATCGGAAAGATTATACAATAAATCCGGTGCACTTTATTATGAAACGGGTGACTATAAAAAAAGTATCCAATACTTCAGCAAGGCCCTCTCCATTGTAGAAAAAAATAAGAGCTCAAATCCGTATTTCATTGTCAATTACAAGAACAACATTGCATCTGCGTTGCGAAAATTAGGAGAATACAAACAGGCAATGGGTTTATACAAAAGTCTTCTGCCTTACCATATCAATCAAAATGAGCTTTTACATAATATAGGGGTAACCTACCTTGCGAATAAAGATTTCGATTCAGCAATCGCAGCGCTGAAGCAGGTTAAATACAATGGCCAGGCAAAGTACAACGATATCGGTTATGCATACCTGCAGCTGAAAAAATTTGATTCTTCAAAATATTATTTGAATAAGTCGCAGTCTGAGTATGAAAGAAAGTCTTCGACACTCAAAAATATCGACTTCGGAATTACCTTAAAATACTTCGGAGATATGATGACCACGATGGGCGATCCGGCCAAAGGATTGACTTATTACCAGCGCGCAATCATACAAATAGATCCGGACTTTAATGACACCGGCCTATGCAAAAATCCTGAGTCATTTAACGGGCTGCATAATTCTTTTTTACTGTTTGATGCACTGACTGCAAAGGCGAAAGCATTTAATCAGTTAAGTAATTTGGTCGCTGATAGCGCGGCGCTGACTTGTGCATTATCGTCGTTTGAAAGTGCAATCCTACTTGCGAGCAAGACGGAAAAAACATTTACTTCCGATGAGGCAAAATTTTTTTTGGGAAATACAGTTGATGACGCTTATAAAGATGTAATTGACCTGGCGCTTCGGTTGTATGAATTGAAGAAAGATAAGGCGTACCTCGACAAGGCATTCAGTTATGCGGAGAACAGTAAGGCATCGGTATTACAATCGAGCTTGCATGAGCTGTCTTTGGATTCGATTGAAGGCTTGCCTCATGCATTGATCAGGCAGGAAAGAAATGTAAAGGCGTTAATTACCAAATTGAACATTGAGCTTGGCACAACAACCGATAGCATCGCGGCGAAACGGATACAGCTACTAATTAACGATCGCGCCATTACGCTTTCAACTATTCAGAGCAAACTGGACGAAGATCCCAGGTATCATCAGTTAAAATTCGATTCGAGATCAAACAGCATCGATAGTCTTCAGAAAAAAATATTACATGGGGATGATGCATTGATCTCATTTTATTTTCTCCAAAACAGGCTGATCTGTTTTTTCATTACGAGAGAAGACTATGGATACATAAATTATTCTTTAAAAGGAGACCTTCAAAAAAATATTTTGACGCTGCGTCAAATGTTCAGCGCTGGCGAAGGCCGTCAAAGCAGAAGCATCAGTGATTTGAGTGGGAGAATTTACGAGGAATTAATGGAATCTGTTATTGGAAAAATAAAAAACAAAAGCCATTTACTTATCATCCCACATAATGAGATCAGTTATCTTCCATTTGAAGCAATAGCAGATCCGAAAACGAATCAATTTCTGCTAAGGAAATTTTCAATCAGCTACAATTATTCTGCAAACTTTATTGGCAGGGATCAGCGGGTTTTTAATCGACCCTACAACGTACTGGCGATGGCCCCATTTACTGGAACTGGAAATCCCGGTGATAATAATTTGCAGGCATCACTGACTGAAGTCAGTTCATTAAAGGGAAAGGTTTTTTCGGGCAACGAAGCGACAAAGCAAAACTTTTTGGAAAACGCAAGTGAATACCCGGTGATACATTTGGCAACGCACGCGGTTGCAAATGACGCAGATCCTCTGCGGTCCTATATCAGTTTTTTTGGTGCAACAAATTCAACGGATACGGCTCACCAGTTATATGAGCAGGAAATTTATCACCTGGATATTAAATCAACTCGACTAGTTATTTTGAGCGCCTGCGAAACGGGCGCCGGGCAATTAGTGAACGGAGAAGGAATTATGAGTCTATCGCGAGCTTTTTCATATGCAGGTTGTAAAAGTGTCATTGCTTCTTTATGGAAAGCTGATGATGCAGCAACGGCATTCATCGCGACGAGACTACATGTCTATCTTCAACGTGGATTGCAAAAAGATAAAGCATTACAAAAAGCAAAATTGGATTATCTCGAAAGTGATGAAGTAGATCCAACACATAAAACACCCGCATATTGGGCGCATTTGGTTTTAATAGGAAATGCGCAGGCGATTGAGAAGAAAAATGGAGGTCATTTGTGGATTGCCGCAATTGCTGTGTTGCTTTTGTTATTGACTTGGCTTATTGGAAATCATAAGCGAATATAGAAATGTGAGAATGTGGAAATGTGAAAATTCTGGGGTTCGATTGTTCTGCAGAATTTTCACATTTCCACATCCTCACATTCTCACATTCTCACATTCTCACTTTACTTCTGCAATGTCACTGTCGCAACATGTGCATCGTCATTTTTCTCAACGAAAACGTTTTGCACGACTGTGTCCTTGTAATTATTCGCCGTGGCATGATATATTACAGAATAAGTTCCTTCCTTTAATCCCACGATCTTAAATTCTCCTTCACGCTCGGGCTTGGCAGTTGCGGTATCAGTACCGTTTACTGCCATCACAACAGCCTGCGCATCTGCAGGAAGAACACGGCCTTCGATACTGCCCGCTTTTTCCTTCCGGAAGGGTTTTATTTGCGCGTCCAATTCAAATTTGTCGCCATGTAAACGAATAGATCGTCCCGCATCGAAGTCCAATGAAAAATCAAATTGATCCAATGATCCTGCTCCGGCAAAATCATCATCCAATTTAATCACGATGATATTTTCATTGCTTTTAATAAACAGTGGGGAAGTTTGTCCGTTAAATACAACACTGTTATTGCTACCCAATGTTATCCTAACTTTTCTTAACTCATTGGCACTGGCAAATTCGCCTGCTGCCAACAATGTGTCTAATCCATTTCGGAAATGAAGGATATCGTACACACCCGGACGAATATCTAATGTCACCCACCCGCCTGAAGTGCTTCCGTGATGATCGTTATCATCCACTTCGCCCTGGTTATTATGTTCATGTTCGATCTCGTCATTATCCTCGGCCTTAATTTCGACCTTTTGGATGTCGATAAACACGTTGCTAAATGTTAGAGACGGATCATCAGTAAGAAAAACATGGACTGAAGTGTGACCAGATCCCGAATGTTGGCCATGATCATCCCCTTGAAGAGAAAGATCTTTATGGCATGCGCCGAATGTGATACTTGCTACAAACAGCAGAACGAACCTTGCCTGTGCGGCATTAAATAATGTTTTCATAATGATTTTGTTTTTTAAATCCCTGAATAATGTGAAGCGCTCCCTGAAAGCGCATTTATTGATAGTCAACACAGAAATCGATGTTGTAACCATAAATGCGACATTTCTTAAAAAAATTGAAATATGGAGGGGAATGGAGCCGGGATTGCCGGGTAGACTACCGGTTGACTACTCTAGTTAATTGACCCCGAACTTCTCAGGGTCAAACACGGTTTACACGCGGTGAATGACGTTTGTTAGGGAAGAAATAGACGAAGAATGAAGGCTTAATTTCTTTGAGTAGTCTACCGGTAGACTACTCAAAGAATTTAACCCTCGCTCCACCGTTTAAAAACCTTCGCCACGTAGTTTTATCGCATTTGCACGACTGCAAAATGACAATGAATAAAGGGTGAATTTCCGCCAGTAGTCTACCCAACATATCAAGCGACAGAAGAGAAAAAGATTTAAATCAATATACTTCAACTCAATCCTTGAGATAATTCAAACAAAGAAGCCCGCCAGGAATAGCAGGCCGGTATCAAATCTTGTCGCCAAAGATTACATTGCGAAGTAAACCATTCAATATTATCTGAAGATTAATTAAGGATGATGAAAAGATTAATGCCAACAATATGCCCCGCATGATTCAATTAAAAACTCCATGTATAGAAATACATGGAGTAAAAGCCCTAATGGCTATGTACAAACAGCTCGTTAAGAATAACAAGTTGTGATTAACACTGATTCAATGAAATTCCCTAATGCTCAAAAGTAAAATGGCATTGTTACGTAATCGTTACGTCGATTTTATTAAATATGAAATAAGAAGCACCGTGTTCGAATTCAAACGAGCTTAGTGATTACATTCTACACTGCAATCACTGTACGTAGATCTGAAATCATGTTCTTCACCACTGGAACAAATTGTTTCTTCAACCTGTTGCGACGTTCCGCATTTTGCCTCGCATTTCCAGCAGGTATCAGATTTTTTTGAACAACTGAAGAAATTAGGGAAGAGAATGGATGCGAGTAATACCATCCGGAGCGGAGTGATTTTTCCGAAGTTCATATGATAAGTTTTGGAGTAAAGGAATGGGTCAACTCATAGTAAGTTACAAAAAAGACCAGTGAGACAAAAATTCACTCCGGGCGGCGACATACAACAACCTTGTGAACCGCACGACGCCTAGCGTTAAATGCCGGGCGTTCCGCGTTTGCCATTGTGCGTTTAAGAATTTATGATTTCCATTCGCCACAATTATTTATTTAATTTTACCTAAGTGCCAAAAAAACAAATCATATACAAAGATCTTTGGGTAAAGATTGTAGGAAGTTTGCTGGCATCACAGCTGATTGACCTGCTCAATCGTGAAGAATCTTTTTTTCAAAGAATCACTTCTTTTTATTTCTATACCGACTTACTTGGAGGGTTTGCGATTGCACTGATCCTTTGGGAATTTGTCCGCCAAGGAATTCTTTGGCTCGATAAAAAATATGACTGGTTAGAGAAGCCCGTGACGCGAATTATCGCGCAGGCGCTCTTATGCGTTTTGTTTCCAGCCTTTCTCAGTTTCGTTCTCACTTTTCTTTTTATGAAGCTTGCCTATCACCAGGATATATTTAAAACTACATGGCCTTACAATGAATTTTATGCGATCATATTGATCATTCTGCTCGTCAACCTCATCTACTTTACCTGGTGGCTTTATTTAAAATGGAGAGAAACAAAAACTGTGCAGTCAACTGTTGGGTCATCTGAATCGCTTCCAACAATTACAGCCACAAACCAAAATATCACGACAAGTACGATACAAGTCAACAAAGCCGGGAAAACAATTTTACTTCCACTAAAAGATATCTCCTATGCTTATCTTTCAAATGGCTATTGTTATATCAGGGCATTTGCAGGCGATGGCTACATGACGAATTACAGTATGGACGAAGTCGCCCGCATTTTAGGTGAAATTTATTTCTTCCGTGTGAATCGTCAAATGGTTGTAAACCGTGACGCATGTACTGCCTATCGAAGTGTTGAAAACGGCAAAATAGAAATCGATCTTAATCCAACATACAGGGAACCAGTTATTGTCAGCCAAAAAAGAGCAAAGGATTTTCGGAGGTGGATCGCGCCGGTTGAACTTGACAGGTGAACCACAAGGGTTGACAGTTGAGAGAATTGTATGGAAGTTGCGCATGAGTCTGTCACTTGTCATCTTGCATTCATCTACTTCAGGTCCCATTTTCTCTACTTCCCCACTTTTTCTTCACTTCACAACTCCATTTATCTACCTAAACAGATCCTGATTTGCCAACCGAAGTTGCACCATCTATTTTAGTTGAAAAAAAGATGAGCGAGTTTCAACCATTGGAAACAAAGAACCGTCTGTCGGTTGCAGACGCCTTGCGGGGAATAGCTCTTTTTGGGATCCTGCTAGCTAACGTCCCTTATCTGGAGGATACGACACAAATATATCAGTCCCGCACAACTGCCTTGGCCACGCCCGGGATCGACCGGGTATTAACTTTAGCACTGCACTTGCTGATCGACAAAAAATTTATAACCATCTTCTCTATCCTTTTTGGGTTTGGCTTCTACATACAAATGAACCGGGCGGAAGAAAAGCATATCCCATTCAGATCATATTTTATACGGAGAATGGTTTTACTATTGATCATCGGCTGTATCCATGCATACATATTTTGGTTCGGCGATATCACCCGTGATTATGCCATTTGCGGAATGTTTCTTTTGCTCGTGTATCGTTGGTCTTTCAAAAAAATTCTAATCACTGCCATTATATTTAATGTCTTGTTTACGGGCGCAGTATTTATTGCCAACGCGGCACTCGGGCTCGGCGAGTATTCCTATGATCGCGCCATCGCCGGAGAAATGCCTGTAACGGACTCCTATATGCGCTATTTGCAAATCAACGCGACCATCGACCCATTTGTAAATTTCATACACGACTCGCCGCTCACGCTCGTATTTTGTTTTGGCAACATGTTAATCGGCTTCTGGATGGCGAAGGCTGGCTTTTTCCATCAGACCAATCGATTCTCAAAGGCTATGTCGAGATTGATTATGCTGGGCGCGACAATCGGAATTGCTGGAAGCTATCTTTTTGTGATGATCACCAGCGGACAACTGGAACTTACGCCCACGCTACTGTGGATCCCATTCCTGGTTGTATGTTGTATGATCCTTCAAAGTCTCTTTTATATTTCCGCGTTCGTTAAACTGTTTGAAAGAGAAAAATGGAGAAGTTTTTTGTTATTGTTCGCGCCGGTTGGGAAAATGGCGCTGACCAACTACTTGTTACAAACACTTTTTTATCTACTTATTTTTTATCATTGTACGCATGGTCTTTCATTATACGGCAAAATAACTATCACAGAAACTTTCCTGATTGCAGCCGTACTTTTTGCGTTACAGATTGTTTTTAGCAGCTGGTGGTTAAAGCATCATCAACAGGGTCCGGTGGAATATATTTGGAAGAAGCTTTCTTATGCGCCATATCGCAAAGTGCTGGAATCTGGGCCGGTTCTAACGGCCAGCGATAGCTGAAAATGGATTGATGAATTTTCTCCACGGTGTTTAATTCGATCTCGCAGGAACAAATATGTCGAATACATAGCTGTAGCCAAGGCTATCCTCCGTCCCAACCGGAGACGAGATCCCGTTTTTCCAAACTGTGGCCACAAAATTGAAGTCATTGTCAGATTCCATTCCGCCCATATATACATCGCTTCCGGATAAGGCGATTGATGTAGCTGAAGAATGTTTCGCGCGATTGTTTAATGAAACAATACTTCCGTTTTTCCAATACACGGCACTGTCAAGTCCAACACCACCAGAAACATAAATGTCATTTCCATTGATCGCGATCGATGATGCAACAGAAAAAGTAGATCCGTCCGTCAACGGTACAGGTGAACCATTTTTCCAGTACAATGCACTACTGTTGAGTGACCCGGCAACGTATACATCACTTCCTGATACGGCAATGGACGATGCAACGGTATAATCTGAGCCGTCCGTCAACGGAGTGACTTCTCCATTTTTCCAATACACTGCTGCACGGCCAACAGTTCCTGCAAGAAATACGTCACTTCCCGAAATAGCAATTGAATTTGCTTCAGAGCTGTTAATGCCGTCACCAAGGAACACAGGTGAACCATTTTTCCAATAAACAGCAACGTTTACATTATTGACTGCATCCAATTCATATCCTGCAATATAAACGTCGCCACCAGAAACAGCAATGGATGTCGCAAGCACTCCACCCGGAAGTGGCGTTTGCACTCCATTTTTCCAGTACACTGCAACACCAGCGTTCGATCCGGCAACATAAACATCTTCTCCGGACACGGCTATCGAATAGGCATAAGAATTATCGGTTGTACCTGCGCGTGGTACCAAAACAACAGGTGTGTCATTTCTCCAATACGTAGCTGTACTAATTGTACCGTCGAATACATATCCAGCAGTATATACGATAAAGGGCTCATTTGTAGGAGGAGGAGGCGGTGGCGGCGGATTTACATTGTCAACTGTATTTTTACCGCATGAATAAAATTCCAGAATAAATGCAAGCATTATTAAGGAATAAATTTTTCTCATAACAGACCGGGTTTATTAGGGGTCAGCCTTTTTTCAAAATCACCTACGAAGTTAAGCGTTTTGCAAAGCTCATTGAATAAAGATATCCAGATTTACTCAACTTTTTTCCGTACGGCATTAAAAGAATGTTTTATTCAAATTTAGAGTTTATAACGGTCAAACCCGGGCGAAAAACTTAGTTCGCGGAAGAAAAGCGGGATTTAACGAATTTGTTCTATTTTCAAAAAATAAACTGACTGCGCATGAAATGGATGATCTGTTGGTTATCTGTTTTTATTTTTTCTATTCCGGGACTGTGCCAATCCCCAAGTATCCAGTCTCTCGAAAAAAACCTTCCTGCATCTCAAGACACAGCGCGTATCTATTTATTAGTTCAACTCTCCGATGGGTTAGCCATTGGCGAAAAGGTAGCTACAAAGGATGAACTTGCAAAAGCCCGGCTCTACGCGCGACAGGCAGTTTCCGAATCCGAAAAACTCAATGATTCTGTTTGGAAAGGGAAATCTCTCGCTGCGCTGGCAAGGGTTATTTTTTATTCCTACAAATACGACGGGAATTTTGCCACAGCACTTGATACTTTCGTCGCAGCATTACCCTACTTGAGAAACCCAAAAGAAGCTGCAGAGCTCGGCGACTGCATGAGCTACATTGGCAATTCATATCACCTCCTTGGTAGAATCCCGGAGGGAATTCCCTATCTCGACACGGCCAATCAAATTTTTGAAAAGCTGAAATTAATTTCGCAGCAAGTATATACCATGGCTACATATGGCCATTGCTATTTTGATATGGGCGATTACCATAATGCGTACGAAATCGGGATGAGAGCCGTGATCCTGTCCGACAGTGGCGCCGGCATTCCTCAAAAGATTTACGCGCTGACGCATATTCAAAATCTTTATCTCGCATCCGGGCTCCCGGAAATCTGTCTCGAATATTTCCACCGCGTATTGAAGATAAAACCCACGTACAATTTTCCATTGCTTAATTGGAACCTTGCCATTGGTGGAGAAGCATACCTGCGTCTCGGTGAACTTGATTCTGCTGTTTACATATCGAAGATGATTGTTTACGATACATCCGATTTTTATTCGATGAGTTTTTACGGAAAATTTTTCGCGTACCAACATGAGCCCGCAAAAGCGATACCCTGCATGAATTTCGCATATAACCAGGCAATAAAATTGGGGCACACGATTGGAATTGCTCAGGACGCAATCGATCTTGGAAATGTCTATCTCCAACAACACAGGTGGAACGAAGCAAAAAAGTACGCTACGATTGCAATGGATAAAGCAAAGTCGATACACGCATTACTCGAAATGCAAAAATCCGCAAAGCTCTTTACAGATATCTATAACAATTCCGGCGATTTTAAAGAAGGATACAAATTTGGACAGTTACTAAGATCGCTCGACGATTCAGTCGCACCGGAAGATTTTAAAAGACGATTGTTCCTCGTCCGTGTACAGGATGAATTGGACAAACAAAAACAGGAGTCGATCTTACTGCAACAAGCGAACAAAATAAACGAACAGCAGTTAAAACAAAGTACCATTCAGAGAAACGCGCTGATTGGTGGCTTGTTGTTATTGCTTGCAATAGCTGTTATCATCATCCGCAACAACAGGCAACGCAAGATCGCTAATCGATTGCTTAAAGTAGAGAAGGAAAAAGTGGAAGAAACGCTCGATGAATTGAAATCAACCCAGGTTCAATTGATCCAGTCGGAAAAAATGGCGTCACTTGGTGAGTTAACCGCCGGCATCGCACACGAGATTCAAAATCCTTTAAACTTCGTCAATAATTTTTCGGAAGTCAATCTTGAACTAATCGATGAGCTTCGCGAACAAGTCAGCGACGGAAATCTTGCCGAAACGAATGAATTGTTTGACACGCTTCGCGATAATGAAATTAAAATCATTCATCATGGAAAACGCGCTGACAGCATAGTGAAGAATATGCTGCAGCATTCGCGCTCCAGCAGTGTACAAAAAGAAATGACCAATGTCAACGAATTGACCGACGAATACCTCCGGCTAAGCTATCATGGATTCCGCGCAAAAGAAAAAAATTTCAACGTCGCTATTCGAACAGATTTCGATCCCTCAATTGGTGAAGTCAAAGTTATTCGCCAGGACCTGGGTAGATTATTACTGAATATTTTTAGCAACGCATTTTACGCAGTGTCGGCAAAGAAGAAATCTTACCAGGGAGAATACGAGCCGTTAGTCAGCGTAACTACAAAAAAAGAAAACAGCTTTATACGGATTATTATTAGAGACAACGGAGACGGCATAGCGGAAAAAATAATCACAAAAATTTTCCAACCTTTCTTTACCACAAAGCCAACGGGACAAGGAACGGGGCTCGGACTTTCTCTCAGCTATGACATTGTCAAAGCACATGGCGGAGACCTTAAGGTAAATACGCGCGTCGGGGAATTTAGTGAGTTTGTTGTTCAGTTACCGGTGTAGATGCTGAAGTTGATGAGTTACCTTAATTAAAACAGAATATGATATATATAAAGAGAGCGGAGAGTGATATGCCTATCGCTCTCCGCTCTCTTTTCTCTGCTCCATATTTATGTACCGTCCAAAATCTGCAAGTGAATTTTTCAACTCCAACTTTAATCACAACCAAGTTTTTGCTGAACGATGAGCCATCGTAAGCACCGCTATAACGTCATTCATATAGCACGATAACTCATCATTCAAACAAAAAACGCAGTGCTTATTACTCTCCTTGGGTGACCTTCTCTACCGATACCGGAAGAAGACCATGCGCCTCTTTATGCGCGTTAATGATCGCATTAGAATCTGGCGCCTGGGACAAACAAACAATGACTCCTTCTTTTTCGTTTACCCAATAATTGACAAACTTTACTCCGTATTTTTCCTGCACGGCAAGATCTTTCTCGTGTGCAGCAGCTGCTGCCTTAGCTGTAACTTTTCCTGCGCCTAATTTGTGCACATCCAGGTAAAAATCTTTTCCTGTTGCTAAGGCTTCTTTGCCGGAGGTGACTTCATAAATCGCATCAGGCAATAATCCGTGAGCCATAGCATGAGTGTTGTGAAGCGCTTGCGTATCCTTTGCTGATACGAGGCAGTATACATTGCCTTCGCTTTCATCAAACCAATAGCGAAGAAAACGTGCGTTGAATTTTTTTTCCGTTGCAAGGTCTTTCTGGTGTGCACCTGCAACATCCGCGGCGGTCACCTTACCAGGTCCGATATGATGGACGTCGAGATACAAATGTTCATGTCCCGTTTTATTCGATGGTTGTGCATTTGAAGTAGACGAGAGAGCCACCCCCACAATTGCTGTCATTACAAAAAGCGTTTTCATGAAAATAATCGGTTTAAATCGTGAAAAATAAATTATACCACAAAAAAACTTCGAATGACACTAATTGAACTGGGGACTATTACCTATTTTAATAGAATTTGTTCCCCATTTTTTATTGGAGAAGTATTTCATTTTCAAAATATTTCCGTTGGAAAGATGAAGCTGGCATTTTAACAATTATAGATCGCCGATTGAAGGCGACGCTCGTGACGCAGCACGCTAAAAACGGTATCGAAGGAGTCGAATCATATTTCTGAATGCAGGGAATAAACCCATCACGCCAATTATTAGTTGGAATGAAAAAGGAAGTTTTTTGGTAAATGGAGTTTTAAAAATTGAGATTGCTGAAATTCTTTTTAATCGTTTGTTGAAGCGATCGACTGCTTCAAGATCATCCACTGCCCATTTGTGTTCTGCACCTGTTGTTTTCTTCAGCTGATGTTTGCCTGATTTGAGAGCGAAAGAATTCATAACGTCAAAAACTAGGTCTCCATGCTCAAAACAGTCCAGTAACCGGCAGAAAAGTGTTTCTACATCATTTGGATCGATGTATTCTAAAACACCTTCAGCAATGATCAGCGTTCGCCGGCCCGTCGGAATCTGTTGCATCCATTCCGCGTCCGTGACGGATGATTCGATCATCGTATATCCATTCCTGTTAGCGAAGAATTTTTTTCGAAGTTGAATCACATCCGGATAGTCAATATCAAACCAGCTAACGGTATCGGGAGGATTAATTCTGTTTATCCTCGTATCCAGTCCGCAGCCCAGGTAAACGATGACTCCGTGCGAATTTGATTGAATAAATTCCTTGATCCATTCATCAAATTGTTTCGCGCGGGTAACAACCAATACGTTTCCGAAATCATTGTATTTTGAAAGATCGAGATCGATTTTATCGAGTAAATCCGCCGCAGCCGAGTCATTCAATATTGGCCGTTTAGAACGGCTGTCGGATGCTTTCGCATATAAGGTGATAAACAGCGTTTCCTTTTCTTCTGTAAGGTAGATCCTGTTGTCAGTGGTCATAATTCCGGTAGGCCTTTTATTATTTTCAGTAAAAACCCTGCCAATTTATACAGTCATTTACCTCATCGTTACATAACCTTTCGCCTTCAATCTTTCGACGATGCGCTCTGCGATTTTCTTTCCCCACTCCTCTCCTGCCACATAAGAATCCTGCGTGATCAAAGGCAATGTTTCAATCACTTTTTTTCCTGTTGGAGTCTGATAAAATTCTATCATTTTCGTGACGTCTTCATCGGTGTAATATTTTGCATAGATCGGAACGATGATCTCGACCAGTTCTTCCGCCTTAATTGTTTTCGAAACTTCATCCCAAAATTCCGCGGGCACCTGTGGGGCTTGTTTTTTGAAAGCCGCCAGCATATTATTCATGAACTGGATTCCAAGTTTGGCTGACCCGGTAAGTTCCAGCAATTGTTTAATATGATTATTAAGTTCGGTATTGGTTGTCGTAGCCGTTTGCGAAATAGCCGAGTTGGTAATGATGCAAATTGTCAGGAGAGCTAAGAGTTTTTTCATGACTGTTGATTTTATACTGAGCGCCTGCGTTGTGCGTTCGCACTGAGCGTTCAGCCTCTATAACGTACTTTCAGATTCGTTATGATTCTACTTGTAAATAAAAACAAGTTTCTTCTCCAACATCAAATTTGTCTCTTTGATTTCGGTCAGGTTGTTATCTGAATTGTACGTTAGCACATATATATCGTGCCCCATGTTATTGGCCGTTACAATCCGATTGTTATCATCATACGTATAATAATAATCAGCCAGACTTCCGCTTGTTTGAACCGCCATCCGGATGACCCGGTTTAATCTGTCATATTCATAACAGGTTCTTTGTAGCAGGTTCTTGATATCGCACTCCTTTTCCTTGGCTTCATCTTTAAAAATTCCGTTTGTAGGCGTATGATACGGGAAATGGAAGTTTCTTTTCGTAAAAAATATATCCACCACCGTATCCGATGTATTTATAATCTGATCCTTCATCAACGTGTCAATCGTTTGCTTGTAACCCGGATTCTGATTACTATAAAAAACCGCAGTAACTCTCGAAGTTCTATTTGTATTGCAGGAAGAAAGTGCTACAAAAAAACTCAGGCAAAGGAAATTAAAAACACTTTTCATACGGAAGACTAATTCCTGGTTTGTTTAGATTTTTTTGCCCAAATATAAGCTCTCCTGCTTGGATGTTCTACATCCCGGTATGGCTCGCGCTCGATGATATCTATAATTTCAAATCGGGTTTCCTGGAGAATGTTCACGATCCGGGAAGCTTCGAAAAAATAAAAGTCGATATCAACCTGTTGATCCAGGAATTGATCGAGATGAATGGTATCGTTACCAATATGAAAGGAAAACAAAAATTCTCCGCCAGATCTCAAAATCCTTTTTACTTCAGTAAATGCCGTTTTTATTTGATCGTAATCTAAATGTACAATTGAATAAAACGCAATAGCAGATCCAAACCTATTTCCAGCGTATGTGAGCCGCAACATATCAGCAGTTTCAAATTTGATCTGTGGATGCAGCTTTGAAGCAACTGATATCATTTCCGACGATAAATCGGTTCCAATAATGTCCGTACAACCACTGTCAAATAAAAAACGTGTGGTTTGTCCCGGGCCACAACCCAGATCAATAACTGTTCCTTTTGCAGCGTTACGGGAAGCAAATGATTGCAGCAATATACAATCGAGATGTTTCTTACGTAATTCATCCCCGAATTTATGGGCATACTCTCTCGCCGTTTTATTATAACAATCAATAACATTTTTTTGACTCTGCATAATTAATCGCCCAGGTATTTTTTCTTATTCTCACAATTAATGTTCTTCCAATCATCCCCAATTTCTCAATAGCTTTATATGGAAAATTACATTTCGATTTCTTATTATAAAATAAATTTTTATGGAAGATGTTCACAAAAGGAAAAACATTTCTGATCACCTGGCCAATGAAAGGACGCTTCTTGCCTGGATCAGGACGAACATCGGCATCATGGCATTTGGATTTGTAGTTGTCAAGTTTTCTTTGTTCGTTAAGCAATTGGCGCTTGCCCTTGGAAAGGAACCAGCACCCGTTCATCACAGCGGTTATTCTTCGCTCATGGGAACTACGTTGGTTGCTGTAGGAACTATCACTTCAATACTATCATATATTCGATATAAAAAAACCGAAAAACAAATTAACGCGGATACTTTTAGGAACTCAACGATATTCATTACAGCACTCGTTGCATTTATTTTTTTTGCAAGTATCCTGCTGATTGGTTACTTAATCAAAACGACGTAGGAATTTATTTGAAGACATGCACCATTGCGAGGCCAAACGTACCCTGGTTGTATGTAGGCATCACCATTGTTTGTAGTGGTTTATTTTTCGAGAAGGCATTCTTGATTTTTGGATACAGCCAATAACTGAGACGCGTAGACGCAATTCCAAAACCGGCGCCCGCAACAACATCATTCAACCAGTGCTTGTTATTATACATACGCAACACTCCCACTCCAGTGGCCACTGCGTATCCGGCAACTCCATACCACGGCGACACATCCTTGTACTCTTGTCGCAGGAATTCTGCTGATACAAACGCCTGGGCGGTATGACCAGAAGGGAATGAATAGTAGTCCGATCCATCAGGTCTCTGTTCGTGCGTCACGCTCTTGATGGAAAAAACGGCGGCGGTTGAAATGGTCGTCGACATGAGATAAATCATGCTTCTGTCCAGCAAATTATTTTTCCCGTGAACACCAGCAATGTTCAATCCATATACCGCAACTGCAGGTACCCACATCAAATAATTATCAAGATGGAAAGGCTCGTGCGGTGATTCCATCCAGATCTCCTTCCTGATTTTTTCGTTGACATCGAGCGTCGGATCCGTCTTTGCGGCAAAAAATCCAGCCGCAATTAATGACACCGGCAAAATAAACGTCTTACCCGGGAAGCGCTGCGAAACGTACTCTTGCTTGGGTAAATCAAGTTTGAAAGATTTGTAATAATCGGTGTGAATGTTTTTGCTTGAATCGTATCTCAGACTAATATCCTGTTGCGCATGCGCAAAAAATGTGCAGGAAATACATGTGATTGTTAAGACGACAAGGCGCATAGCTGACTGGGCAAGGCAAACGTACAATTAATATTCTGTCTTATTCCAGGTTTAACATTCTTATATCAATTCGTTTGCAGTCCTACTTATAAACGCCCAAATGACCTTTATCATTGCGAGGCCAGCGAATCATTCCCAAGAAGATCATTCCCAACACGAAGAGCGATAAATTCAAAGCGGCTATCAACGCGCTCGTTTGACCCGGGCTTGTAATATCGTCCATAAATTTGAACAAATACTGGCCCCAATTATTCAGTGAACCATGGGCAATAGAAACTATCCAGATACTTTCGGTTCTTACCCAAAGCCATCCGAGCACAATTCCTGCCCCAATGTTCCCGAGAGGATAAAACAATAACAAAATCCACATGGGCGCATGTTCGATATGATGCAATCCCCCGATAATAAATGGAACGTGCCACAATGCCCAGATCACCGAGCAAATCACAACTCCTTTTTTCATATCAAACCGTTCAATCAATCTCGGTAACAGCCATGCGCGCCATCCAATTTCTTCAAAAAATGCCAGCATTGAAACGGCCAGGATTCCAGCAACGGCATTTAAAAAGACATGAAAGATCAGTCCGCTTTTAGATAACACACCCCAGCCTTTCTCTGCCGGCGCGTGATACAATCCGTCTCCAGTAGGAGTCAACCATGACTGCCATGGAATTTGGGAATTATTTTGAAAAGCAATAACAGGAACACAAATGCTGTGAATGACGACGGGAAAAACAAATAATGCAATAGGAATCCAAGACAAAGGGAATTGTTGCAAACCTTTCTTCACAAACGATTCACCACTCAATTGCAAAATAAAAACCGCGATCGCCGGAATAAACATCGAAGTAAATTTCGCTGCCTGGTAAGGCGTATGCTCTCCACCGGTGACACCAATGAAAATTGATAAAAGTATGCTTAATGAGAAAGTCATTATGAGATATATCCAAACAGAAGACGACGGTCGTTTTTGCATGATTGGCTGTGAAATCATTTGCTGGTATAAGAACCAAATTTAAATCTCTCAATGCAAAATCTTTCGATGTGTCGACATTCCGACTTAATGAGTCGATATGAAGGCAGACTTCATATTATTCCATTCGTCTTTCAGAATGCTATAGTAAACTGTATTTCTTCTAAATCCGTCGGGCAATACGGTATGACTTCTCAATACGCCCTCAAGCTGCCCACCAATTTTTTCAATTGCTGTTCTGGATGCATGATTTCTTTCATCCGTTTTGAACTCCACCCTTTCCGCACCAAGTTGGTCAAACGCGAACGCCAATAATAGAAATTTACAGTTGCGATTTAACCCGGTTCTCTGAAAAGATTTTCCAATCCAGGTTCCTCCAATTTCCAATCGCCCATCAGCATTTGAAATATTTAAAAAACTTGTGCTACCCGCATATGCATTCCGCACCTTATCGAAGATGCTGAATGAATACCTGCTCCCGGCTTTTCTCTCCCGAATCGATTTAGAGACGTACTCCTTCAGAAACTCTTCGTTATAAATTTGTGCAGGTGAATAGCGGATCAGATTTTTATCTTCTGTTGCAACCTTCAACAAATTTTTAGAATCTTCCATTCGCAATGGCTGCAATCGCGCCATTTCATTTTCCAATATGATATCGGCGTCAAACGAAAAATTCATGTTCATTTAGCGTTTTATCATTTTATCTTTTACAATTTCATTCACGACTTTTTCTTTCAGGTTTTGACTGATGGTTATTTTTGCTATACCGGTGTCCAGCATGTTGCCATCAATCGATTTAATTTTATGTTTATTTACGATAAACGATTTGTGTACCTTGATAAAAATCTCTTCCGGCAACTGCTCTTCTAAACTTTTAATGGTGATATAAACCATTTTCTTTTCCTTCTGGGTGAACAACATCACGTAGTTCAACATGGCTTCTGCATATACCAGGTCCTCATAGAAAATCTTTTCGATCTGGTTGTTGCATTTCACAAAAAAATGGTCGCCACCCGGGTTCGCTGCTGGTTGCACCTTCCCGCGTGTCCTGATTTCTTTTACTCGATTACATGCTTTGACAAATCGTTCGAATGCGATAGGCTTGATCAGATAATCGAGCACTTCAAGTCCATATGCATCTACTGCGTAATCTGCGTATGCCGTCGTCATGATTACGTCGGCCTTGGATTTGGAGCTTTTTAAAAAATCAATTCCATTCATTTTTGGCATGTTGATATCCAGAAAAATCAGATCGATGTTATTATCTGTAAGCAACGGAAGGGCGCGCAAGGGATTTTCCGCCTGTCCAACCAGCTCGAGGTAATCAATTTCTTCCACAAACTCCTGCAATACCTTTCTCGCAACTGGCTCATCTTCTATTATGATACATTTCAACTTCATGAGAGATCAATTTTTAATTTCGTTTCATAGCAGTCATTCTCATCTCTTGTGGACAATTCATGTTTGCCATCGTACAAAAGTTCTAATCTTCTTTTCAAGTTGGCAATTCCTATACCATTCGAATTGCCATTAAGGGTTCCTTTCTCTGGCTCCTTGGTATTAACAAAACGACTGTGCAATTCGTTTCCCCTTACATTAATTTGGATACATATCTTATTTTCGCGATCGGAGAAATTACTTACATATTTGAAGGCATTTTCAATAAGTACAACCAGCATCAACGGAGCAATTTCGCAAGGCTTTTCACTACATGCGATATCCACATGGACGGTCAAATTCTCATCCTTACGTAAACGTTGAAAGTCGATATAGTTCCTGATGTACTCCATCTCTTTGTTAACATGCACTTTTTCAGCGCCACATTCATACAACTGGTATCGTAATAATTCCGAAAACTGTAACAATATGTTCCGCGCAGTTTTGTTATTCTTATCAATGTTTCCATATACGGTGTTCAATGAATTGAACAAAGAATGGGGATTGATTTGTGCTTTCAGGAAATCCAATTCATTCTTTATACGCTCCTTTTCCATCAACTCGAGTTGTTTTTGCGTTTGAATCCTGTCGATCAGCATTTTTACAAGTGTCGTTAGAAATACCCACGCCAATATATTGAGTAACGAATTGAAAAATAAAACGTCAAAATCATTTGAAGGGGATTCACGGAAAACATGCCGCGTCATCTGTACCACCACGAGAGAACGTAACAAGGCTGAAAGCGCAACGCAGAAAATCGTTGCTATGCTAAAAAGGAAAAATCTTTTTCGTAGCAACAATCGGCCGACTAAATAATAATTGATGACATAGAAATCTGCGGTAATAAAAATGAGATAGCAAAATTCGACAGTCATTGTTCTGCTCAGCGTTATCGAATAACTCCGAAATAGTGCTACCCAGAAAATATAGAAAATTGCCCAGAATACCAGGTGGAAGACAAAATACCTTCTTTTCAAATTGTATTTTTTTTTCAAAGATAACTCGCTTCAAATATTATAGAATTCATTTACACCAATCGGTCGAAATTCATGATAAAAGCGGTATTTAATCAGAAAAAAACGGTGGATACTGTAAACGGTTTCCTAAATCGGGACAAAAAATCGAAGTTTATGAAAGTTAATTGCGCCGAACCAATCCGCAGATTTCAGTGCACCCAAACAGTCGTCGAGTCGATGGAACAAAATAGCTTGATATGAAGAAGATCGTACGATGGTTTTTTCATCCCCCCGTAACAGGTCCGGCAACGATTTTGCTTATTCGTTTTCTCGCAGCCGCTCCCCTGATTTCAACCGGAATCCAGGATTTTGCTTATGCGGGCCTGGTAGCAAAATCTGCTTTTCATCATTCAGGGATTTTATCATACACAATAGCACTCCTGGAAATTACAGCAGGATTGTTTTTGCTGCTAGGTTTATTCACCCGGATAATTTGTTTCGCTTCTGTCATACAAATGATTATTGTCTTATGTAGATTGAAGTCCGCTACCTTGGCAGTGCACGAAAGTTATTTATACTTTGCGCAAATTTTTATTTCCTGTTATCTGATAATCGAAGGTCCTGGAAAACGATCGTTGGATTTCATAATATCTGCATCGAGAAAAATATATTGCATCGGGGATCATTATATGACGATTGTCAGATAGGCTAACGGTTATTCACACCTGTTTATAATTATCCATTGTAATAATCGAAACAATTATGGAATTTAGATTCAGACCATTGCTTTTTAATAAGGGCTATCCCACAGGGGGTAGCCCTGTCTATTTCATCCTCGTTACTTTATACACTTTACCGGTTCTATTGTAAGTGGTCCATTCTCCTGTTTGTTTGCATTCTTTAAAATAACCGGAACGCATTATGGTGCCATCTTTGCGGAACCATTCCCAGTAACCCTCCATAATTCCGTCCCGCAGTTTCCCCTTTGCCCAGATGGTGCCGTCTTTATGGTAGTGAATATGTTCTTTGGGAGAAGGTCTTTTTGTCTTTGCCATGTTGGTGAATTTGATAATTAATTGCCATTAAAGTTCTTTTACATATTTCAAAATATCCTCTCCATATCCAAGTTTCTCATACACCTGCCTCGCTTTTTGATTTTGGGCAAACACATTTAACGTCAACCACCGGAATCCCTGCGAACGCGCCCACTCTTCCGCTGTCCTGATTAGTAATTTCCCAATTCCTTTTCCCTCTCCTTCGACGGCGACGACTAGATCTTCAATGTGACCATGTTTCTCTTTGTAATAATAATCAGAACCTAAGCGAATATGAATAAATCCCAGCGGTTTTTTATTTTCTTCAGCGATAAAAATTGCATCCTCGCTGTGTAGATTACGCAGCTCGTCATGTAAGACTTTTCGATCGAATGCTACGAGTTTCTCCTTATCGCGCCATGCAGGCGGACCAAATTCTACGAGCCGAGGTACCATACTCAGAATAAAATCTTTGTCTTCTATGGTAGCGGGCCGAATTGTCATCGTTGGGCTCATACATTGAATAATTTTGAAAATTCAATTGATCGTAGCCCGAAAAATTACAACAATTATTCCTACAGATTATTTTGCACTTTCAAAAATTCCATGAGATCATTCAAAGTATTTCCTGTAGCATCCGGAATGGCATCTAACCTGTCCATCCGAGCATTTAGCCGGTTGATCCAAAAAACCGGGTAACCAAACCATTTTGCGCCGGCGAGATCCCAGGCTGCAAAAGGCACAAACAATATTTCTTCTTTTTTTAATCCAAGCCGATCGATTACCATTTGATAAGCCCCCGGAGTCGGTTTATACGTTTGTCTTTTATCCGTGCTGATAACTTCATCGAATAAGCTTTCAATTTTTCCATTCTCAATTCCGCGGTGCAGCATTTTTTCAGTCATGTTTGATAAAAAACAAATCTTCAAGCCTGATTTTTTCATTGCTGTTAAATTTTCAGTGACATCGGGCCATATGTTTATGCGATCATAGCCGGACATTATACTGTCTTTGTCTTTCTCTGAAAGCAACACACCTGATTCTTGCGCCGCGAACTCCAATGCTTCAACCGTAACATCCCAAAAGTTTTTATACTGGTTTGCGGCCGCACGTATCCATTGATATCCGAATTGTTTGGTTTGCCAGACATCAACAAGTTGTTTAGCTTTTTCAGGAAATATTTCATTCACCGTTTTAAAAATGGGACGCGGATCAAAAATCGGAAACGCATCGAAAACTACAGCTCTGATGCGGCCTGCATTTATTTGTGAGTTGGCTGGATTGATGAGAAAACCTGCCGCCGCAACTCCAACCGAACGGACAAATTTTTTCCGACTTATTTTTTCCAAGTTCAATATTGTTTGGTGATTGGAGTGCAAAATTAAAATCTATCATTCATCAGGCATAACCATTGGGAAAGTGTAACCGCCCGCTTTCAAGTTTGCGCGCGCGTCTCAATGAGATCCCACAAATTACCGTAGAGGTCCGCAAAGACGGCGACTGTTCCATAAGTTTCTGCGCTGGGTGTTCTGACAATCGTTATATTATTATCGAGGAGATTTTGATAATCTCTTTGAAAGTTGTCGGTGTAAAGAAAAAGAAAAACCCTCCCGCCGGATTGATTGCCGACAAACTTTTTTTGCTCTTCGCTCGCCGCCTTTGCAAGCAGCAACGAACAACCCGTTGAACCCGAAGGTGTAACCCTCACCCATCTTTTTGTATCGGACAGGATAGTGTCTTCAGTCAACGTAAAATGCAATTTGTTTACATAAAAATCAATGGCCTCATCGTAGTCTCGTACCACCAAAGCGATATGCGCCAGTTGTTGTTTCAATTAAAGCGATTTTGAGAAACATGAAAATATGAAATTTCTCAACTGTCAATGTTAAAGAATTTCCACCTCATCCCCTTTGCGCCTTTGCGAGAAGTATTTTGCTCGCAAAGGCGCAAAGGGAAGTCGCGAAGGTTGTAACTTGATTTCTTATTTTGCACTATGCAACATCGAATCGTTACGCTCGCGAAAAAACTCTGGGATTACCATCATATGGATCACAATCTAGAAAAATCTGATTGCATACTCGCATTAGGTAGTCATGATCTCAGAGTAGCAGATCGGGCTGCAGAACTTTATCTTGAAGGCTGGGCGCCTTTGTTAATTTTTTCAGGTGGATTGGGAAATCTTACGAAGGAAATCTGGAATGAACCGGAAGCCGATCAATTCGCAGCTATCGCCAAACGGAAAGGCGTACCCGAAGCGGCGATCCTTATAGAAAACAGGTCGACGAACACCGGCGAAAATATCATATTCACTCAACAATTACTCCGCGATAAACAACTCGATCCACAAAGCTTTATCGTTGTTCAAAAACCTTACATGGAACGAAGGAGTTTTGCAACATTCAAAAAAAACTGGCCGGAAAAAAAATTATTGGTCACTTCTCCTCAATTCTCGCTCGAGCAATACATCACTCCAGAAATTTCCATGGAAAAAGTGATCAATATCATGGTTGGCGATTTGCAACGGATCAAAATATATCCGGCAAAAGGTTTTCAAATATCCCAGGAAATTCCGGATGATGTGTGGCAAGCGTATGAGGAGTTGGTGAGGTTAGGGTTTGACAGGCATTTGACTAAGATGTGAGAATGAGGAATGTGGAAATGTGGAGATGTGAGAATTCTGAAGGTCAATCTTCGATTATAAATAATGCCTCACTTATAATCGAAGATTGACCTTCAGAATTCTCACATCTCCACATTTTCACATTCATCACATTTCCACATTTTCACATTTCCACATTCTTCATTTCCTCATTCTACTTCTCGTGCAAACAAATCCCATTCCCATCCAAATCCTTCATCCATGCAAATTTGCCCCAGGGAGTGTTGTCGATCTTTTCCACTTTTATTCCTTTTGCCTGTAACTCACCCGATTCCTTTTGAATATTATCTGTTTCACAAATGACGCCGTGAAATTTCATGAGTGCCAATGATGTTGATTGATTGGGAAGCCCCACCTGCAACCAGGTTTCTCCATTGCCCATTGGCGATTCAACCATCACCTGGAATCCCAGTTTTAAATAATATTCTTTTGCCTTTTGTTGATCCGTAACAGGAAGCATAATCACCTCGATCGTTTTCATCTTTTTAATTTTAGTTTTTGAATGTAATTGACATTGTAAAACTAAGTCCAAATTTCAGGCCTCCTACTGGGTAAATACGACAAACTTGTATGTTGTTTGCGACAATCACCTATCCTACTTTTGTCATATGAAACACATTTCAATACTTGCGTTGGATGACGCCACGATAAATTGCATCGACAGCAGCTACCAAATCCTCAGTCGCGTAAATGATTTCCTGAGATATCATGGCAAGGAGCCATATTACGAAGTTCAGATATTGGGAGCAGAGAAAAATGTCGATTTAAATCATGGTCTTTATCACATTCATGTCAACCATGTATTAGATGAAATCAAAAAAACGGATGTTATTGTAATCCCCATATTGTGCAATGATTTTTCTAAAGCGATTGAAACAAATAAAAAATACCGCGACTGGGTGATCGGTCAATATCATAAGGGTGCTGAGATCGTTAGCTTATGCGTAGGATCTTTTTTTCTTGCATCGACAGGATTATTGGACGAAAGAAAATGTGCAATTCATTGGGCCGCTAAAAATGATTTTCAGTCGATGTTCCCTGCCGTGAACGTGATCGACGACACCATCATCACGGATGAAAACGGGATCTACACTTGCGGCGGCGGATATTCCTATTTGAACTTGTTATTATACATTATAGAAAAACATTTGGGGAGAGAAATGTCGATACTCGCTTCAAAAATGTTCGAGATCGATATCGAGAGAAAAAGTCAGAACCAGTATATGATTTTCGTGGGACAAAAAAGGCATGACGATAAAAACGTATTGGCGGCTCAACAATTCATCGAAAACAACCCAACCGAAATGTTTACTGTCGATGAGCTCTGCACAAAATTCGATCTTGGACGAAGAACATTTGAAAGAAGATTTAAAAAATGCACCGGCAATTCGGTTGCAGAATATATTCAGCGTGTCAAAGTTGAATTTACAAAGCACCAATTAGAATCCGGGAGAAAAACGGTGAACGAAATCATCTATGAAGTGGGTTATAACGACGTTGATGCTTTCAGACGTGTATTTAAAAAACACACTGACCTTTCACCGATCGACTACAGAAAGAAATTCAGGGGCTGAATGATCTTCACTTTTATCGAAAAGATCCAACGGCGCTATCTGATGCTTACAACCTGAATGTCGGGCGCCACCAGATCTTTCTTGCGCTATACTGATAAATGAATCAACCCGTATTTTATAATGACTTCAAATATTCGACAAGATCTTGTTTATCTTTTGATGAAAGATTCAATTTAAAAAATTGATTGTAGTGATCCACTACATCCCCGAGTGTTGCAAATCGCCCATCATGAAAGTATCCACCTTGCGATCTTGCTGCTGACAATCCAGCCAATGGGGTGGTACGATATTTCCCAGTTGGGGAACGCATGGATTCAAAATCATCAATTCCGATTTCATCAGCACTCTTCAAAATAGTTTGGGCAGATCTATAAAGATCTTCGCGGTGGCAAGACGCGCATTTCCCCTGGTTATAAAAAACAACTATCCCTCTCGCGGCAGCATCATGATTGAAATTCTGACTCGGCGCTTTCGGCACATCGAGTGAAAATTGATATGCACGCAAACCATCTAATTTCGATGTAATCAAATCAGGATTATTTCGGACATCGTAAAAATGATTTTCAACTGCAATGGGATATTTCGGGTCATTCAGGCGAGGATCCATAAAAGTTCCGTTACCGTGCATTTCCAAATTACCGACAAATGAATTCCAATATTTGATATCACCCCAACCGGTATAAGTTGTCAGCGCCACATTCCTCAAACCAAATGCAGCAGGGATCAAATTCGCAGCAACTTTTCCATCAGGTCTCAATGCCTTCCCATCCATAAAAAGAATGGCAGAAAATTTTCCAGGTCCCCACAAACCAAGAACAGTTCTTAACGTGCCCTCATCTACATGCAGCAGATCAGCCACTGGCTTTGCATTATCGGTTAATGAAATAATAGCGCCGACATTTAAATCTCTATTGGGCCAGCCATCCAAACGTTTTCCGATTCCGGCAGCAAATGAATTGTCGACCGTAGAATGACAAATACCGCAAGTAATTCCAATTGATTTCATCTTTCCGGCATCATCAAAATTCCCTTTCACTCCAACTACCGCATTTAATTTTAGCAATGCAATTGTTGTTGCGGGATCATCCAGATTAATCGAGTTGGACTTTATCGCATTACGAATTTGCGATGGCAACGCATCTACATCCACTTTTAATCCGACAGCCAACGCTGTTTTCGGACTGACACCATTACCAAATCCGCCATTTTTTTCACCTGCAATAGCCTTATCAATATGAAGCAGACCGCTCCAAAAATCTTCATCACCAAAACTATCAAAGCGGAACGTTTCTTTTCCCTGGCTGATGAGGTCTTTTGATCCGTTGTCATCATGCCCATGATCGCCGTGAAATTCTTCAAGGATTTTTGTACACTGCGAGAGCACAAACACACAAAGAACAATCACCACTACGATCGCACCTAATCGAAATGACATAAAAAGAAATTTAAAATGTAAATAGGGATTGCTTTCGCTTATTAGAGTGATGAGGATGCGAAAGGTTACAAAAAAGAAATTTGTATTCGACAAACCGTGAGGTAAAAATCTATGTGCTTATCCTTCTGTGTGGTAAAAAAACCCCAATCCATGTTTATTACTTAGGAACATAGAATTAAAAGCGAACATGCACTTTTTGCTGGTATTCATCCATCGCTTTTGCATCATTGATATCAGACTTCGGACTAAGTCCATTCCAACCTACAGTATGTTTTTTGATGATACCTCTGTCAAATATCAATGTGTCGAGCTTTGTGCCCAACGGAACAACCGCTTCAAACCGGTAACTCCATAAAACGGTATGGATCGTTGGATTCGCATCATCATATGCTACGAGGAAATATTGCGGACAAACAGAGTCGAGGTTTTTAAGATTACTTCCGCTGGTAGAGGTAGAGTAATAATTACTGTCCACTTTATAAATGTAATCGTAGTAGACAGAGCCTTTGCTGCCCGTATCTCTTTTGTAAACATGAGCGACAGTAAATCGTCCATTCTTGCCGCTAAGAATTTTATAATAATTATTACAACGAAAAAAAATAAAAATCACGAACAGTAAAAAACAAACAATGTAAAAAATGGCGAGTTTATCCTTAAACATGAATCATATATTGAAACAACAACATCAAACGAAACAATTCGCGATTTGTTGCTGCTGCAATATATGTTTCAAATCGTCTTGCAAAATAAAAACCATTTAAAAGGAAATGCCGTCTGTTTGATCAAGCCGTGCAATAATCCCCCATCCAAAAAAGAAATTCGACACCGCGATGATCAATTCGTTATCTCCCGCTTTCAACGGAATTGAAAACGACGAATTTTCAATTGAACATCGTCCTTCTGGTTCTTTCATAATTGGATTGCGATACCAATTCTTATCGACATATGCAAGTTGACCGTTTAATACGACCGAAACCTCATCACTAAATCCTAAATTGATTTTCCTGATTTGTTCCTTGTCGGATTTGATATTTGTTTTGAGAAAGACGAGTCTCCTGTCTTTGCTGGTGCCAAATAACCTGGTGAGATTTACCAAACCCCTGCGTTCTGCTGACAGTTTATTCCATACGTGATCCTTGCCCGGCAAATCTGGTCCACTCAATTCCCTTCCAAATAAAAAAGTAATGGGGGTATCGACATACCAGTCGCGGAGATATCTTGGGTCCTGGTACGTGGGATCAAAACCTTCAACCGGTGAAAGTCCATTTGTTTCATTTGGCCTGATGACCATGTTTGCAAATATTGATTTTCCGGAAAAAGCGACTCCACCGGTTTTTGTGATTCCTTCGAGCCGCGATACTTGCAACACTGGCTTGCTCATGTCGTTTACATACACGAGCATTTGCATGCCTGATACCACCAGCTTAACGTGGTTCCAATCGGATTTTTTTATTGGTGCCGGCCCCTGGTAATCCGGAAGTAAATCCCACAAGGCAACACTTTTGATCACCGGGCAATATTGTATGGCATCCATGGCCAGTGGAACGCCAGCGCGGGCAACACGCAAATAAACCGTTTCACATTCCTCCGCACTTTGACGTCGAAAGTAAATCCCGGTGAACGGTGGCTGGACAGATTCAACATCATATTCAATAGTTCCATTTGCAAAATCGACATTCTTAAGAACAGGTATCACTGTATCCGAAACAATTTTCATGGCTGGAACGCCTTTATATTGCAGAAATTCAACGCCTTTATCAGGCGCCTGCCAATGATCTGCTGTCATGGCGATCTTTTGCGCCGAAAGATTTTTTATTAAAATCATAAAAATGAAAACAATCGTGCAGCGCCGGATAATAAGTTTTGTCATAATAGTTCTAATTTTATAATGACAAAAATGATGGTTTGAATCCTCGATCAAGGTTCCAAACGCTGTTCAATCCTGTTCAACTTCGAATCATCCATAAACGGGATCATCAATGATAGAAACACACACAGACGATGCGCTGATCCATGAATGCCTTGCAGTCATTGAAAAAAAATTGGGATGGGGTAATAGTTCCAGTTGGACAAAAACCGATTTCGAAGAACTGTCCGAAATCGTGCAGTCCGAAACGGGGGTGACCTTGAGTGTAACGACACTGAAGCGCGTTTGGGGCCGGGTGAAATACGACAATAAACCGACCGTAACAACGCTGAATACACTTGCGCGTTTCTCCGGCTTCAAAAGCTGGCGCACTTTTGTGCAACATGAAATGGAGAAACAGGTTTTAAGGGAACCAACTCCACCAATAAATAGAATCGAAAAAGTTG
>Ga0163162_10000692_pt1 | contig 31128 bp, 24 predicted proteins | sample S55metaG_FD_115310 | JGI IMG/M metagenome (GOLD analysis project Ga0163162, IMG submission 115310) | Switchgrass rhizosphere microbial communities from Kellogg Biological Station, Michigan, USA - S5-5 metaG | ecosystem: Host-associated > Plants > Roots > Rhizosphere > Soil | place: USA... | reverse complement strand
TCGTGGCCTTCCTGGTAGGTGTTGCCTACGGAGTCAGCGGTGAAAGCGCCTGCAGTGATCAGGCCTTGTTTTTCGCCGGTAACCGACATGTACGCTGGTGTTGCCATGGGGTGCTCTCCTTGCTTGAAAAGACATACCTCACAGGCACCATTGCCTGAAAGGATGGCTATGCGCCATCAAACTTCATGCCAGCTTTTGTGCAACCCATACAGATCAAGGCCCCGAGCTCATCGACTGATCTTTTCCTGTGACTAAGCCAATGAAAAACAATGGAAAGTGCGCAACTTCTTGCGCAGTGGTGTGCAAGAAGTTGCGCACTTGGCTGGAGGCCAAGAGCTACGCGGCCTGCAGAGACTTACCCGGGTGAAAACAGGCAAGTCACTGCGCAACTTCTTGCGCACTTGTACGGGTAGATGAAGGAACCCCTGAGCTATCCTGCTGCCCACTAAAAGGTATCGACACATTCAGCAAGGAGGTTTGCATGCGTACCCTCGAACTGGCCGGCGTGCAGGTGCCGGTGCTTGGCCAAGGCACCTGGCGCATGGGTGAAGATCGCTCGGCGCACAAGCGTGAAGTGGCGGCGCTGCGCACGGGGATCGAGCTGGGCATGACCTTGATCGACAGCGCCGAAATGTACGCCGAGGGCGGCGCCGAATCCGTCGTTGGCGAAGCCATTGCCGGCCTGCGCGATCATGTATTTCTGGTGAGCAAGGTCTACCCGCACAACGCCAGCCGCAAAGGCATCCCGCAGGCTTGCGAGCGCAGTCTGCGGCGGCTCGACACCGATTACATCGACCTCTATCTTTTGCATTGGCGCGGCCAGTATCCGCTGGAAGAAACCGTCGAAGCCTTCGAACGCCTGCGCGAGGACGGCAAGATCGGCCGTTGGGGCGTGTCGAATTTCGATGTCGATGATCTCGAAGAACTCTCAAGCTCGGCCTGCGCGACCAATCAGGTGCTTTACAACCTCGAGGAGCGCGGCATCGAGTTCGATCTGCTGCCGTGGTGCCAACACCAGCGCATGCCGCTGATGGCCTACTGTCCGATTGGCCAGGGCGGCGCGATGCTGGCTGAACCGCTGCTGAATGAGATTGCCGCTCGTCATGGTGTAACCCCGGCACAGGTTTCGCTGGCGTGGATTCTGCGTCAGGATGGTGTGATTGCGATTCCCAAAGCTGTGCGACCGGAGCACGTGCAACTCAATGCACAAGCCGCGCAACTGCAACTGGAGGCCGGGGATCTGGCGGCGCTGGACCAGGTGTTTCAAGCGCCACAACGCAAGCAGCGGCTGGCCATGGTTTGAGCCAGCGGCTGGCGAGGGCTTCGCGATGAGAAGCACTGATCAGTACGACCCGTTCAACCTGCAACGTTTTATCCAGGCTCAGGACCCGGTGTTCGAACGCGTGCAACGCGAACTCGATGAGGGCCGCAAGCGCAGCCACTGGATGTGGTTTGTCTTCCCGCAGTTTGCCGGCTTGGGCGGTAGCGAAATGTCCCGGCGCTACGCCATCGGTTCAGCCGAGGAAGCACAGGCTTATCTGGCCCATGAGTTGCTCGGCGCCCGCCTGCGCACCTGCACGCAGCTAGTGCTAAAGCTTCAACAGCGCTCGATCGCGGAGATTTTCGGCCATCCCGATGACCTGAAATTTCATTCCTCGATGACCCTGTTCGCGCAGTTTTGCGCTGAAGACAGCGTGTTCAATCAGGCGTTGGAACGCTACTTCCACGGCATTCTCGATGAATGGACGTTGCAGTTGCTCGACTCAAAACAGGCCCAGTTGCCCCCCGATCAGGGTTGAGAAATCGTCGTCGACAAACGGCAGAATCGCATCCGCCACCGGTTGTAGCTGCCGGGTGATGTAGTGGTCGTAGTCGATGGCGGCGCGGCGCACTTCCAGCGGCTCGGGACCTGCCAGGGTGATGACGTAGCTGATCCAGCCACCGTTCTGGTATTGCCGTGGACGACTGTTTTGCGCGTTGTAATCATCAGCCAAACGCGCCGCGCGCACGTGCGGCGGTACGTTGCGTTCGTAATCGTCGAGGGTGCGACGCAGGCGTTTGCGGTACACCAGCCGATCGTCGAATTCGCCAGCGAGGGTTTTGCGCACGTAGTCGCGCACGTAATCCTGATAGGGCTTGCGCTGGAAGATCCGCTCGTAGAGTTCCTGCTGGAATTGCCGGGCCAGCAGCGACCAGTCGGTGCGTACGGTTTCCAGGCCTTTGTAGACCATTTCATCGCTGCCGTCGGCGCGGGTAACCAGACCGGCGTAGCGCTTCTTGCTGCCCTCCTCCGCGCCGCGAATGGTCGGCATCAGAAAGCGTTTGTAGTGAATTTCGAATTGCAGTTCGAGGGCGCTTTCCAGTCCGTACTCCTCGCTCACATGTTTGCGCCACCAATCGTTGACGTGCTTGACCAGCGCATGACCGATGGCCGCCGCTTCTTCCTGTCCGTGCGGGCGACGCAGCCAGACAAACGTTGAATCGGTGTCGCCGTAGATCACCGCGTGGCCTTGCTCTTCGATCAGCTTGCGCGTGCGCAACATGATCTCGTGACCGCGCAGAGTGATCGATGAGGCCAGCCGCGTATCGAAGAAGCGGCAACCGCTGGAGCCGAGTACGCCGTAGAAAGCGTTCATGATGATTTTCAGCGCTTGCGACAGCGGTGCGTTGTGCTCGCGCTTGGCGGTCTCCCGACCTTCGGCAACGCGCGAGACAATCGACGGCAAACAATGGCGAGTGCGCGAGAACCGCGCGCCACGGAAGCCCGGCACCGAGTCGGCGTCATCAGGGTGCTGCAAGCCTTCGATCAGGCCGACCGGGTCAATCAGAAAGGTGCGGATGATCGACGGATACAGACTCTTGTAATCAAGCACCAGCACCGATTCGTACAAACCCGGCTGCGAGTCCATGACAAATCCGCCGGGGCTTGCCTGCGGTGGATTGGTACCGAGATTCGGCGCGACAAAACCCTGTCGATGCATCAACGGCATATACAAATGCGTGAACGCTGCCACCGAGCCGCCGCTGCGATCTGCCGGCAATCCGGTGACGCTGGCGCGCTCGAGCAAAAAGGTCAGCAGTTCGGTCTTGGCGAAGATCCGCGTGACCAGTTCGCAGTCCTTGAGGTTGTACTTGGCCAGCGCCGGTTTGTCCTCGGCGAACATGCGGTTGATTTCGTCCATGCGCTGGTACGGGTTGTCGATCGACTTGCCTTCGCCGAGCAGAGTCTGGGCGACGTTTTCCAGACTGAACGAAGGGAAACTCCAGGTTGCCGAACGCAGGGACTCGATACCGTCGATGATCAGTCGCCCCGCCGCCGAGGCGAAGTAGTGATTGCGGCTGCCGTGTTCGCGCCATTGCATCTCTTCGCCGCCACGGCCGATCTTTAGCGGCACGCCGAGGCGCCGCGCGTGTTCGTGGAGGATGCGCAGATCGAACTGCACGACGTTCCAGCCGATGATCGCGTCGGGGTCGTGGCGGGCGAACCAGTCGTTGAGTTTCTTCAGAATGACCGTGCGCGAGTCGCAGTATTCGAGGTCGAAGTCGACGATACTGTCATCGCCGTTCGGCGCGCCGAGCATGTATACCTGACGCTCGCCACAACCTTCGAGGGCAATCGAATACAACTCGCCCGTCTCGGTGGTTTCGATGTCGAGCGAGACCAGGCGCAGCTTCGGTCGATAAGCGGGGTCAGGTTTGAGCTGGGCGTTGAGCAATACGCCGTCGGCATCGGACGTGCCGCTGAACCGCACCGGTGCGGTGATAAAGCGCTCCATCAGATAACGTTCCGGCGGACGCACGTCGGCTTCGTAGACGTCGACACTGTTGCGGTTGAGCGCGGTTTCCAGGCGCATCAACTGGCCGTGGTGCTGGCAATACAGACCGAGTACCGGGCGATGCTCGAAATCCTGCAAGGCCAGCGGGCGCAGTTCGACGTTCTTTTCGTCGTGCAGCAGGCGTTCGGCCGCTTCGCGCTGCTCGGCAGGAATAAACGCCACCGACGGTTGATGCGGCAGCCGCACACGACGCGGCCCGGCGTCGGTCGCCAGCCAGAACTCGACTTCGGTGCCGGCCGCTGTATCGCGCCAATGCCGGGTCAGGACGAAGCCCTGCGGTAAATCCACCACTGCAACCTCAGGAATTGAAACAGAAGGGCATGCTACGCGGCATTGTGTGGGATGACCCTGGCGATAAATCGCCATCAGAAACGGAAAAGCCCGGCAAATGACGTTTTTTGCGTGTTATCTGCCGCTTTGCCACCTTGCCCTGCGCGCTTGCGTCTACGATGCTTGGATAACAACGACAACACCTGAGTAACCGCCATGAAGACCGTCGCCCAACTGCTCAAGCTCAAAGATCAGAAAAATCAGGAAGTGCACCAGATCAAACCTGATCACATGGTGCTCGAAGCGCTGATGAAGATGGCCGAGAAAAACGTCGGCGCCTTGCTGGTGGTCGAAGACGATAAGGTGGTCGGCATCATCAGCGAACGCGACTACGCGCGCAAACTGGTGCTGCATGGCCGCTCATCCGTAGGCACGCCGGTGCGCGACATCATGGTGGCGAACGTGATCACCGTCGACACCCATCAAACCGTCGACACCTGCCTGGGGATCATGTCGGACAAACGCCTGCGCCACTTGCCGGTGGTAGAGAACGGCAAGTTGATTGGTTTGCTGTCGATCGGTGACCTGGTCAAGGAAGCAATTGCCGAACAGGCGGAGCTGATCAAGCAGCTGGAGCAGTACATCCGCGGGGAATAAATCCCTAAACATCCCCCCAATCCCCTGTGGGAGCGAGCCTGCTCGCGAAAGCGTCCTGTCAGTCACAGCATTTTTTACTGATAGACCGCTTTCGCGAGCAGGCTCGCTCCCACCTTTGGTTTTGTGTGGGCTCAGGCAGGCCAATGCCGGGCGAAGACCGGTGCCAGCACCGGGTGCCGGTCAATCCGCTGTAACCACGCATAAAACCCCGGTCGCGTCTGGCGCAAATGCTCGCGGCTGCCCGCCCAACGCGTCACCACCGCCGCCAGCACATCCAGCGCACCGGGCGTTTCGTCATCCAGATACAGCTCGGCAGAAAACTGGTCGGCAAACACCTCCCAACTCCAGTGCAATCGCTCACGCGCTCCGGCCACCAGGTTCTGCCGCGAGGCTTCGTCGGGCATCAGCAGCCAGCGCTCCGGATAATCGATGACGCCGATCGCGGCGTAGCAATTGCTGACGATGTAGACCAGGCCGCGAATGGCCTGATCGCGATCATTCGCCTTGGCTGGCAGCAGGCCGGACTTGGGAAACGTCAGGCCCAGATGAATCAGGATCGCCGCGCTTTCGGTGATGGCGCTGCCGTCGGGCAGTTGCAAGGTCGGTATCTGCTTGAGTGGATTGAGCTGAGCCAACGCCTCGGCGGCTTCGGTGCTGGCTTCAATATCAATGAAACGGTAAGCAATCTGGCACAGCTCCAGCGCCGCTTCGATGGCGGCTGCGCCTGAATTTCTGTGCCCGTAGAGCTGGTACATATCCAATCCCCCCGAAAAGACCATTGCCACAGGGTAGATGGCTGTAGCGTGGGTGTAGAAAAATCTGCCTGTGTATCGGTTTTGGCACGGTTTTCCCATGCACTCGCGACTTGCGAATTCAAACCTCGCAAAACAGCGCTGGCGGTGCCCATCCCGCACCAAGAGCAATCATCGAACGCTATCCGCGTTCTTGTAAGGTGCGATACCGAACCAAAAGTTCGCGTATCCGAGCTGGCAACAAGGAGTTCACCGCGTGAATCTTCAAACGCTTTGCCGCATCACAGCCTCTTTGCATTTATCCGTTCGCCGCCGAGTTCATCCGAACAGTCCCGGCTGCCTTCACACTTACTTTATTACCTGACACCTCGACAGCGCACTGCGTTCGGCAATGAGTTATTGGCCGACGGCAGCGTGCTATTTATTTTTTAAATAAGACTCGGGCAGTTATTGCACAACCGCAGTGTGCATTGAACGACAGCAGGATTGTCGAACAATAACTTTCAGTGCCATTGTAAGTGCACCAAAACTGCTCCACGGGCTTGCACTACTCAATACTTCAAACAGTGATTTCATTTAAACAACAACAAGGAACATGCCCCGTGACCCGCTAAAACATTGGCCCGCACCAAATCAGTCCGCCGCGCACCAGCAAGTGCCCTGGCCGCCAGCTGCGCAGCCGCTCTATCCCGCCAACCCGCGTGATATGGCGCACAGCCTGACTCGCCTGTGAAAAAGCTCCCTCAACCGGAGTAACGGCAATCTGCGCGCCATGGAAAAACCACGACAAGGGTAAAACTTATATAAATGCGACATGGGTAACACTCATGAAATACGCACTGTACATTTCAGCAACATGTGGCACAGCGGTTGCTATGTGTAACAAGCATGAGACACCGACCGTTATCTTGCGCACTAGAAGAACAACCAGGGAATGGCTAATGAACACTCGAAGTCGATAGCGCCAAGCCAGTAAGTTTGCACAAGCCTTGTTAACCGGATAGTTCAACTATCGGCTGCTGCACACCTTGAAGAAAGTTACACCCACCCACTCGAATATCCCCCAGATGTTCGGACGGCACCTTATTGCCCTTCATCAACCCGAGGGAGCTTTAATGAACGATGCGGTAAAGCACAGAACCCTGCCGGGGCCGTTGCGGGAAGCGCCAATTCCGCCGCCACCGGGCAGGCCGGCGTTTAAAGCCAATACCTCACAACCCGGCGGTTTGAATAAACAGCAGATGGTGTTGCTGGTCGCTGTGTCGGCGCTGATACATGGCGGCGCCTGGTGGTTTCTCCAGCAATCCAAAACAGAGCCGTTGCCAACGCCACCGCAGATTCCGGAAATGACCGTCGAGCTGACCAGCCCGACGCCACCGGCACCGCCCACTCCGGAACCGCCGCCACCGCCGCCTCCTCCGCCACCGCCGGAACCTGAACAACCGGGGGAAGACGAAGACGCGGTCAAGCCACCGCCGAAACCGGTGGAGAAGCCCAAGCCGATCGAAAAACCAAAACCGGTCGAGAAGCCGAAACCGGTGAAAAAGGTCGAGCCGCCGAAAGCGCCACCGGCCCCGGCACAACCGGCTGCACCCGCTGCCCCGGCCACCCCGAGCGCACCGCCGGCACCCGCCGCCGCGCCGGGTCCGGTCAAGGAATCGGCAGCGATTTCCGGTCTCGCCAGCCTCGGCAACCCGCCGCCGGAATACCCGTCGCTGGCCCTGCGGCGCAACTGGGAAGGCAGCGTAGTGCTGCGCATTCAGGTGCTCGCCAACGGACGCGCCGGCTCGGTGACGGTGACCAAGTCCAGCGGCAAGCCGCAACTGGATGACGCCGCTGTTGCCGCCGTGAAGAACTGGAAATTTATTCCGGCCAAACGCGGTGACACGCCGATCGACGGCTTCGCCACCCAGACCATCGATTTCAAATTGCCGCAATAACCGAACGCTCAATCAACGCACAACCGAATAACGCAAGCGAGGTATCACCATGAACGATTTGTCTTCGATGATTGTCCCCGGCGTGCTCTGGGGCCTGGTGCTGTTTTCCGTGGTCAGCTGGGCGATCCTGCTGGTCAAGTCGGCGCAGTACCTGCGGCAGAAAGCGCAGAACAAACAGTTCACCAAAGCCTTCTGGGGCGCGCCGGATCTGCTCACTGCCGCCGAACACGCCAGCCAGTATCCGGGCTCGCTGGCGCGCATTGCCAGCAGCGGTTTTGAAGCGCTGCTGGTGGAAGATTCGCCGCGCACCACCCAGCAATTGGCGCACACCATCAACCGCTCGGATCGCCTGGAACGCAACCTGCGCCAGCAGATCCAGAAGGAACGCCGCTCGCTGGAAAACGGCCAGGCGATCCTCGCCAGTATCGGCAGCACCGCGCCGTTCATTGGCCTGTTCGGCACCGTGTGGGGAATCATGGAAGCGCTGAAAAGCATCGGCGAAACCGGTTCGGCGAGCCTTGAAGCGGTAGCCGGGCCGATCGGTCACGCGCTGATCGCCACCGGCGTGGGTATCGCGGTCGCGGTACCGGCGGTGCTGATTTACAACTTCTTCCTGCGCCGCTTGAAGCTCGCTTCGGCAGACATGGATGACTTCGCCCACGACTTCGACGCCCTCGCCTCGCGCAGTGCGTTTTCCATCAGCCGTCAGGCGATCGCCAGCAAAACCACGGCCGCCGTGCGGGAGGCCAGCTGATGTCTTTTTCTACTCAGGACAGCGATGAAGTGCTCAGCGAAATGAACGTCACGCTGCTGGTCGACGTGATGCTGGTGCTGCTGGTGGTGTTCATTGTTACCGCACCGCTGATGACCAACGCGATCAAAGTCAATCTACCGAAAACCGACGCCGTCGCTCCCGCCGAAAAGAAAGACCCGGTGGTGGTCAGCGTCGATCAGGACGGCAAGTTCTATCTGGCCAAGACCGAGCTGGCCCCGGAATCGCTGGAGGCCAGCCTCAAGGAGGTCAAGGCCAAGGACAGCGAAGTGCGCGTGCAGTTGCAAGCCGACTCCGCCGTCAATTACGGCCAGGTGGCGAAAGCCATGGCGTCGATCGAACGCTCGGGCATTACCAAAATATCGGTGATGACCACCCACTGAGTGCGGTGGCGGGCGCGCATTGAGGCACACGCCCGCCACCGCTCGCTGAATCCCGTCGCAATCAGCCGACCGAAACAACGCCACGCGTCTTCGGAGGGGATCGGCTTGCTTGAAGAAAGTGGTTTTCCGCACGCGGTATCACCGATAGCGGAGCAATGAGGGGCTCACAAGGCCAATTCGATAACGTCTAAAAAGTCGGAAATAACCATGCTGATGAACACTCCACGCTTCACGCTCAAACCCTTGGTGGCCACGATTTCTCGCCACCGTTTTGTTCCGTTGTATCTGGTGGCCATGGGGATGGGCGCCGGCTCCGTGCAAGCGGCTGAGGACGATAACGCTAGCGTCCCGGCAGCAGCGGCGGTGGTTGCGCCGACCACGCAGTTGCAACGGGTGGAAGTGACCGGTTCGGCGATTCGCCGGGTCGATGCGGAAACGGCGGTGCCGATCACCATTCTCAAGGCCGATGAGCTGCGCAAACAGGGCGTGACCACCACCGCCGAACTGGTGCAGCGCATCACCGGCAGCCAGTCGATCAACAACAGCGCAGGCTCAGTCGGCGCAGCCACTGGCGGCGCCTCGTTCGCCGACATGCGCGGCATCGGCGCGAACAAGACGCTGGTGTTGCTCAACGGTCGACGCCTGGCCAACAACGCCTTGTCGGGGACCAACTCGGCCGGCGGCGCGGTGGATCTGAACATGATCCCGTTTGCCGCCATCGAGCGCGTGGAAGTCCTGCGTGACGGCGCCTCGGCCCTGTACGGCACCGACGCCATCGGCGGTGTGATCAACTTCATCACCAAGAAATCCCTGACCGACGGCCAATTGACCCTCGGCGGCGAAACCCCGACCCACAGCGGTGGCGGCGCGACCAAAGACATGAGCGCCAGTTGGGGCTACGGCGACCTGGAAGAAGACCGCTTCAACGTCCTCGGCGTGTTCAACTACAACAAACAGCAGAACCTCGACGCCAACGATCGCTCTTTTGCCACCGACTACGCGCCCGGTCGTGGTCTCGATCAGACCTCCGGCACCGCGTTTCCCGGTAACTACAGCCAGAACGGCAACGCCACCAACCCGTTGGCCAACAGCAATTGCAACGGCCCCAACCTGATCGCCCGCGACGGCTTGTGCCGCTTCAGCACCCGTGAATTCATCGACCTGGTGCCGCAGACCGAGAAGACCTCGTTCTTCGGCAAGACCACCGGCAAGCTCGGCGACGATCACAACGTCAACCTCGAATACTTCTGGTCGCGCAACAACAACGCCACGGCGGTCGGCCCTGCGCCGTTGACCGGTCTGAGCCTCGACGGCTCATCGCCCTACTACCCCGGCAACGGCATCACCCCGGCGCCGACCGACTTCGCCCTCGACCCGACCCAACCGGTCGACGTCAACTGGCGTGAAACCGCCGCCGGCCCGCGTGAATCGAAAGACCAGAACACCAGCCAGCGCTTTCTGCTCAGTTTCGATGGTATGGTTGGCGGCTGGGATTACAACGTCGGCGCCTCGTACAACCAGAACAAAATCGTCTCCAGCGTCACCAGTGGCTATGTCAGCGATCAGGCGATGATCAATGGTCTGGCCAGCGGTCTGCTCAACCCGTTCGGCCCGCAATCCGCTGCCGGTCAACAGTACATCGACAATGCCGCATACCACGGCGCCTATTCCACTGCTGTAGGCCGTGTTGCCGGTTTCGATGGTCGTATCAGCCGTGAAATCGGCGACTGGTTCGGCGCCGGCCCGTCCGGTCTGGCGCTAGGCGGCGAGTACCGCAAAGAGAAATTCCATCAGGACTTCGAGTCGTTCGCCGGCGACATTCAGAGCCTCGGTATCGACCCGGCCGGCAGCGTTGAAGGTGATCGCAGCGTCAAAGCCGCCTATGCGGAAATCAACGTGCCGGTGCTCGACAGCCTCGAACTGTCCGCTGCCGTGCGTCACGACAAGTACAGCGACTTCGGCAGCACCACTAACCCGAAATACTCGTTCCGTTATCAGCCGTTGAAAGAGCTGGTGGTGCGCGGCGCCTACAGTGAAGGTTTCCGTGCGCCGTCGCTGTACGAGCTGTATTCGCCGCGCAGCATCACCTTCACCCAGGGCTACTACAACGACCCGGTACTGTGTACCGGTGGCGTGGTGCAACCGGGCGGCAACGGCGGTCGCGATTGCGGTCAGCAGTTCCTCAACCAGATTGGCGGCAACGAAGATCTGGCCCCGGAGAAGGCGCGTAACGTGACCCTCGGCTTCGTCTATCAGCCGATCAACAACCTCTCGGTAGGTCTGGATTTCTGGTGGATTCACATCTCCAACCAGATCCAGCCGTTCCCGGAATCCACCGTGTTTGATCAGGCCGGTTCCTACCCGGACCGCTTCGTGCGCAACGCCGACGGCACGCTCAACTACATCGTCACCGGCAACGCCAACCTTGGCATCGTCGAAACCAACGGTGTCGATGTGTCGCTGGATTATCGCTTCCCGAACACGCCGTACGGTCAGTTCGGTCTTGGGCTGCAAGGCACTTACGTTGACGAATACGACTTCCAGAGCACCATCAAAGGCCCGTTCACCGACAAGGTCGGCGACTTCCAGGGTGACGGCGTGATCGCGCGCTGGAAGCACAACCTCACCGGCAGCTGGACCTTCGGCGCGGCGCGGGCGGCACTGACCAACCGCTTCACCACGGGTTACAACGACTACGACCGCGACACCCACGCGCGCGTGGCGTCGTATTCGGTGTGGGACCTGTCGGCCGGCTACACCTTCAACAAGGTGCTGGATGTCGATGCCGGGATGAAGAACGTGTTCGACCGCAACCCGCCGTTCTCCAACCAGGCCTACAACTTCCAGAGCGGCTATGACCCGCGTTACACCGACCCGCTGGGCCGGACCTTGTTTGCGCGCATGACGTACCACTTCTAACCGGAAACAGAACACATCCCCGCTGTGGGAGCGAGCCTGCTCGCGAAAGCGATGGATCAGCAAGAGAGATGTCGGCTGACAAGACGCCTTCGCGAGCAGGCTCGCTCCCACATTGGGTCCGTGGACTTTCAGGGATTTTCAGGAGTGACTTCATGAGTTTTTTGCGCAACATGGCGGGCCTGCTGTTGGGCAGTGCGCTGCTGTGCTCCGGGGCATCGGCGCTGGCCGGCGGCAGTTATGCGCTGACGGTGTACGGAGAGGCGCCGAAGTATCCGGCGAACTTCCAGCACTTTGATTTCGTCGATCCCAAGGCGCCCAAGGGTGGTTCGCTCAGCCGCGCGTCGATGGAGATCGGCCAGTACAACTACATCAGCCCGTATGCCGATCAGGGTATTTCCGTGGTGCAGGTCAACGACTGGGTGTATTCGCCATTGGCGTTCCGTTCGCTGGACGAGCCCTACACCGTTTACGCATTGGTCGCGCAACAGATCGAGCGCGATCCCGATGGACTCTGGGTGCGTTTCACCCTCAATCCAAAAGCACGTTTCGCTGACGGTACGCCGATCACTGCCGAAGACGTGCGCTACACCTTCAACCTGCTGATGACCAAGGGCAGCCTGAGTTATCGGCAGCAATACGCCGACGTGCAGGACGTGCTGATCGAAGGCCCGCGACAGGTGCGCTTCACCTTCAAGAACAATCTGAACCGCACCCTTGCACTGGACTTGGCGACGATGCGTGTGGTCCCCGAGCACTGGTGGCAAACCCGCGACTTCGCCAATGGCGGCGGTTTCGAGCCACCGCTGGGCAGCGGACCGTACCGGGTCAGCAAAGTCGACGCCGGGCGCAGCATCAGTTTCCAGCGCGATCCAGACTGGTGGGGCAAGGACCTGCCGGTCAGTCGCGGGATGTACAACTTCGACACCCTCACGGTGAATTTCTACGGCGACACCGACGTCGCCCGGCAACTGTTGCAGGCCGGCGCGTTCGACTACAACCGCGAGTTCTCCTCGTCCGGTTATGTGGTCGGCTATGACAGCCCTGCATTGCGCGACGGCCGCTTGCAGCAAGCGATCCTCGCCCCGGACAAACCCACCGCTGCTCAGGGCTTCGTGTTCAACCTGCAAAACCCGATCTTCCAGGATCGCCGCGTGCGTCAGGCGATCAGCCTGCTGTGGGATTTCGAGTGGACCAACAAGCAGATGATGCGCGGCTTCTACGTGCGCCAGAACAGCTTCTGGCCGAAGAGCGAAATGGCCGCCACCGCCCTGCCCGACGCTGAAGAATTGAAAATCCTCGAACCACTGCGCGGGCAAGTCCCCGACGAGGTCTTCACCACGGTGTATGAAGCGCCGAAAACCGATGGCAGCGGCTACATCCGCGACAAACAACTGCAAGCGCTGAAGCTGCTCGCCGAAGCCGGCTGGACGCCGCAACACAATCGTCTGGTCAATGCTGCGGGCGAGCCGCTGGAGTTCACTTTCCTCGACGGCCAGGGCGGCTTCGATCGCATGCTGCTGCCGTTCAAACGCACCCTCGCGCAGATCGGCATCACCCTCAATCTGCGGCGGATCGATTCGGCGCAGTACGTCAACCGCCTCAACGCCCGCGACTACGACATGATCGTCACCAGTTTCCCGCGCAGCGGCGATCCGATCGTCTCCCCTGGCCGCGAGTTGTACAGCCTGTACGCCTCGCAAAGTGCCACGCAAGTCGGCAGTTCCAACTCGATGGTGCTGGCCAATCCGGCGGTCGATCAACTGATCGATGGACTCGTCCAGGCCAACACCCGCGAAGCCATGGTGCATTACGCCCGCGCCCTCGACCGGGTGCTGCAATGGGGTTACTACATGATTCCCAACTACTACTCCAAAGGCACGCCGACGGTATATCAGAACCGCTTCGCCATGCCGCCCGTGCAACCGGCGTACGACGAAGGCCTCAACACCTGGTGGGAGGTATCGGCCAAGGCGTTGACCACCCAGCAGATGCACACTCAGCTTGCGGGGGGCCAGTGACATGCTGCGTTATTTGAGTCGACGTTTGCTGCTGATCATCCCCACGCTGCTGTGCATTCTGGTGGTCAATTTCCTTATCGTGCAGGCCGCGCCGGGTGGCCCGGTGGAGCAAGCCATCGCACGCTTGCAAGGCTTCGGCGGGCACAGCATGGGCGGCGGTGGCGAGGTCGCCGCGGTTGGCGGCGCGGGCCGCAGCAGCCGTGGCCTCGACCCGGCGCTGATCGAGGAGATCAAACACCATTACGGCTTCGACAAACCGATGCACGAACGCCTGTGGCTGATGCTGAAAAACTACGCACAACTGGATCTGGGCAGCAGCTTCTTTCGCGGCGCCAAGGTCACTGATCTGATTGTGCAGAAGCTGCCAGTGTCGCTGTCGCTGGGGTTGTGGGCGACGTTGATCACTTACCTGATTTCGATCCCGCTGGGCATTCGCAAAGCGATCAAGAACGGCAGCGCCTTCGATGTCTGGAGCAGCACGGCGATCATCATCGGCTATGCGATGCCGGCGTTCCTCTTTGCGATTCTGTTGATCGTGGTGTTCGCCGGCGGCAGCTACGTCAACTGGTTTCCGGTGCAGGGGCTGGTCTCGGATAACTTCGACAGCCTCAGCACGTTGGGCAAGGTCGGCGACTACCTCTGGCACCTGGTGTTGCCGGTGACGGCGCTGGTGATTGGCGGCTTCGCCACGCTGACGATTCTGACCAAGAACAGCTTCCTCAACGAGATCAGCCGCCAGTACGTGATCACCGCGCGTGCCAAGGGTTTGACCGAGAGGCGCGTGCTCTACGGCCATGTGTTTCGCAACGCCATGCTGTTGGTGGTGGCCGGTGTGCCATCGGCGCTGATCGAGGTGTTTTTCGCCGGTTCCCTGCTGATCGAAACCATCTTCAACCTCGACGGCCTCGGGCGCATGAGCTATGAGGCGGCAGTGTCGCGCGACTATCCGGTGGTGTTCGGCGCGCTGTTTCTGTTCACCCTGTTCGGTCTGTTGATCAAGCTGATCGGCGACCTCTGCTACACCCTGCTCGACCCGCGCATCGACTTCTCGGCGAGGACTGCCTGATGTTCACTCTTTCTCCCCTTGGTCAACGTCGCGTTGCGCAGTTCAAGGCCAACCGGCGCGGGCGCTGGTCGCTGTGGCTGTTTATCGGCCTGTGCCTGATTTGTCTGGGCGGTGAGCTGATCGCCAACGACAAGCCACTGGTGATCCGTTATCACGACGCTTTCTACTTTCCGATCCTCAGCGATTACCTGGAAACCGATTTCGGCGGCGAGCTGCCGTTTCAACCGGATTACGCCAGCAGCTATGTTCACAAGCTGATTGAGGATCAGGGCGGCTGGATGTTGTTTCCGCCGATCCCGTTCAGCTACGACACGGTCAATTACGACCTCAGCGAACCAGCGCCGAGTCCACCGTCAGCAAGCAACTGGCTGGGCACCGATGATCAGGCGCGCGATGTGCTGGCGCGGGTGATTTTCGGCACGCGGATTTCGATTCTGTTTGCGCTGATCCTTACCGGCATCAGTGCGTTTATCGGCATCGTCGCCGGGGCGTTACAGGGTTATTACGGCGGCTGGGTCGACTTGCTTGGGCAACGGGTGCTGGAGATCTGGTCGGGGTTGCCGGTGCTGTATTTGCTGATCATTTTGTCCGGTTTTGTCTCGCCGAGTTTCTGGTGGTTGCTGGGGATCATGGCGCTGTTTTCCTGGCTGGCGCTGGTTGATGTGGTGCGCGCCGAGTTCCTCCGTGGGCGCAATCTGGAATACGTCAAAGCCGCGCGAGCGCTGGGTCTGACCGACAACGAACTGATGTGCCGGCATATTCTGCCCAACGCGATGACCTCCACCCTCACCTACCTGCCATTCATTCTGACTGGTGCGATTGCGACGCTGACTGCGCTGGATTTTCTTGGCTTCGGCATGCCGGCCGGTACTGCATCGCTGGGCGAATTGATCGGTCAGGCCAAGCGTAATCTGCAAGCGCCGTGGCTGGGGTTGACGGCGTTTTTTGCCCTGGCGCTGATTTTGTCGTTGTTGGTTTTCATCGGTGAGGCTTGCCGTGATGCGTTTGATCCAAGGAGCTGAGATGAACGACAACCTGATTGAAATTCGCGATCTGCGCGTGGCCTTCGCCGGGCAAGAAGTGGTGCACGGTTTGAACCTCGATATTCGCCGTGGCGAATGTCTGGCACTGGTCGGTGAATCCGGCTCGGGCAAGTCGGTGACGGCGCATTCGATTCTGCGTTTATTGCCGGGCAAGAACGTCAGCAGCAGCGGCGCAATCCGCTACAACGGCGTGGATTTACTGCACGCCAGCGAGCAGCAGATGCGCGGTTTGCGCGGCAACCGCATTGCGATGATTTTTCAGGAGCCGATGACTTCGCTGAACCCGCTGCACACGGTGGAAAAGCAAGTCAGCGAAGTGCTGGAGATTCACAAAGGCCTCAAGGGCCGCGCTGCACGCGAGCGGACGTTGGAGCTGCTGGAACTGGTCGGCATTCGTCAGCCTTTGCAGCGCTTGAAAGCCTATCCACATCAACGCTCCGGTGGGCAGCGGCAACGGGTGATGATCGCCATGGCGCTGGCCAACGAGCCGAAACTGTTGATCGCCGATGAGCCGACCACGGCGCTGGATGTCACGGTGCAGCAGAAGATTCTTGAACTGCTGATCGAGTTGCAGCAACGCCTTGGCATGTCGCTGTTGCTGATCAGCCATGACCTCAATCTGGTGCGGCGCATCGCGCAACGGGTGTGCGTGATGCGTCACGGTGAGATCGTCGAGCAGGCGGATTGCGAAGCGCTGTTTCGGGCGCCGCAGCATCCTTACAGTCGTTTGTTGATCGAGGCGGAACCCAGCGGTGCGCCGGTGCCGAGTGAGTACGATCACAACCTGCTTGAAGTCGATGATCTGAAGGTGTGGTTTCCGTTGCCCAAGGCGCTGTTCAGTCGCCAGCAGGATTACATCAAAGCGGTGGATGGGGTCAGTTTCACTCTGCAACGCGGCAAAACTCTGGGGATCGTTGGCGAGTCCGGCTCAGGAAAATCGACCTTGGGTCAGGCGATCCTGCGCCTGGTCGAATCCGAGGGCAATATCCGTTTCGGCAACAAGCAATTGAGCCTGCTCAATCAGCGCTTGATGCGACCGTTGCGGCGACAGATTCAAGTGGTGTTCCAGGATCCGTTCGGCAGCCTCAGCCCACGGATGTCGGTGCAGCAGATCATTGCCGAAGGCTTGCTGACCCATGGCATCGGCACTGAAGCCGAGCGGGAAGCCGCGGTGATTCGGGTGCTGGAGGAAGTCGGCCTCGACCCGCAGAGCCGCCATCGTTATCCCCATGAGTTTTCCGGTGGGCAGCGCCAGCGTATCTCCATCGCCCGCGCATTGGTGCTGGAACCGGCGCTGATTCTGCTGGATGAGCCGACCTCGGCGCTGGATCGTACGGTGCAAAAGCAGGTGGTGGAGTTGTTGCGGCAATTGCAGATCAGGCATGGACTGACCTATTTGTTTATCAGCCATGACCTGGCGGTGGTGCATGCGCTGGCGCATGACTTGATGGTGATCAAGGATGGCAAGGTGGTGGAGCAGGGTTCGTCGCGGGAGATTTTCGCCGCGCCGCAACATCCCTATACCCAGGAACTCTTGAACGCCTCCGGCCTCAAGCCCGACACAAGACCCTGTGGGAGCGAGCCTGCTCGCGAATACGGTGTGTCCGTCACATAAGTGCTGGCTGACCCGACGCCTTCGCGAGCAGGCTCGCTCCCACAGGGGTTATTGTCGGGTTTGAAATTTATTTTCCGGGCCCTGCATCCAAACGCCTCCGTCACGGGTAGTCCCTATAACAGCCCTCTTCGGCTGTCAGCGATCTACCCTTTTCGGAGATAACACTGATGAACATCACTCAGCTGATTGGCCTCACCGGTTTGCTCGCCCTGTCCTCGACAACCTTCGCCCAAACCAGTTACCCCGACGCGATCAAAGTCCCGGCCGGCCACAAGATCGCGATGGAAACCACCGGCGTCGGCGAGATCACTTACGAATGCCGTGACAAAGCCAATACCCCCGGGCAGACCGAGTGGACCTTCGTCGGCCCGAAAGCGGTGCTCAATGCTCGCAGCGGCAAGCAGGTCGGCACCTACTTTGGCCCACCGGCTACCTGGCAAGCCAAGGACGGTTCGAAAGTCACCGGTACGCAATTGGCCGTGGCGCCGTCGACTCCGGGCAACCTGCCCTATCAACTGGTCAAGGCCAATCCCGCCGAAGGCACAGGAGCGATGAGCGGCGTGAGTTACATCCAGCGCGTCGCTCTCAAGGGTGGCGTGGCGCCGGGCAGCGAATGCACAGCGGCGAACAAGGGCAAGCAGGAAGTGGTGAAGTATCAGGCTGATTACATCTTCTGGGCGGCGAACTGACCTCCGGACTAACCGAGATCTAATGTGGGAGCGAGCCTGCTCGCGAAGGCGGTGGGTCAGAGAAAGATGTATCGACTGACATGCCGCCTTCGCGAGCAGGCTCGCTCCCACAGGGTGGAATTGGATTGTGTGGATGTTTGCGGAATGTGAGCTAGATTGCACGACATGCCTTTAGCCGAATCCGTTTTCGATTACGAAGCCCGCCTCGCTGCCTGTGCCCGTGGCGAGCGGTCGGCCCTGCGCGATTTGTATGTGCAGGAAGGCCCGCGTCTGCTCGGCGTGGCCAAGCGGCTGGTGCGCGATACGGCGCTGGCGGAGGACATCGTTCATGAGGTGTTCATCAAGATCTGGAACGGTGCGGCGGGGTTTGACCCGGCGCGCGGTTCGGCGCGTGGCTGGATGTTCAGCGTGACCCGGCATCTGGCGCTGAATCTGCTGCGTGATCAGGGTCGTGAAACGCCGCTCGGGGTTGAGCACGAAACAATCGGGGATGCTGACGACTTCGATGCCCATGCGCATTCGGCACGCATTCATCGTTGCCTCGAACAACTCGAGCCACAACGGCGCAGTTGCGTCCTGCACGCCTATGTCGACGGCTACAGCCACGCGCAGATTGCCGCGCGCCTCGACACGCCGCTGGGCACCGTCAAAGCGTGGATCAAACGCAGCCTCAACGCCTTGCGGGAGTGCATGGGATGACCAGCGAATCAGCGCAAGACCGCGATGAACTGGCCGGCGAATATGTGCTCGGCACGCTTTCTTTTGAACAGCGGATCGAGGTGCAACGACGCTTGCCCAACGACCCCGAACTGCGTGCAGTGGTGGATGCCTGGGAGCGGCGTCTGCTGGAATTGACCGATCTGGCGCCCGCGCAACAACCCTCGGCGCTGTTGTGGCCGCGGATAGAACGCAGCCTCGACCGACTCACGGCAAAAGCGCCGTCGACGTCATGGTGGAACCTGTTGCCACTCTGGCGCGGGTTGAGTGCTATCGGATTGGCCGCCACGTTGATTTTAGGCTCGATCCTGTTGACCCAGACCACGCCGAAACCAAGCTTTCTGGTGGTGCTGGTCGCGCCACAGGACAAGGCGCCGGGCTGGGTGATTCAGGCGAGCAATTCGCGGGAGATTCAGTTGATTCCGTTGGGCGTGGTTGAGGTGCCGGCGGACAAGGCACTGGAATTCTGGACCAAGGCTGACGGCTGGCAGGGGCCGGTGTCGCTGGGACTGGTCAAACCCGGGCAGGCCTTGTCGGTGCCGCTGGACAAGTTGCCGCCGCTGCAACCCAATCAGTTGTTCGAGCTGACACTTGAGGGTGCCAATGGCTCGCCGATCGGCAAACCGACCGGGCCGATTCAGGCGATCGGGCGTGCGGTGAAGGTGCTGTAAGGCTCTGATCTGCGGCTTCTGGCAACCATCATCGACATCGATGTTCACCATCACGGCAATGAAGTTCTCATAAAAAATCCCGGGCGTAACATCGGCTCCATACCAACCAACAACACCCCGGAGCACACCATCATGAAACGCCAAACCCTTCTCGGCATCGCTTTCTCGGTCTTCGCTATCAACGCTTTCGCCGCCACCCCGGCCCACACCATGATCGCCGAAGGCGGCTCGGACAAACTGATCGAAAGCCGTGTGGCTGAAGGTGGTTCTGATCGTCTGCTGGAACGCCGCGTCGCTGAAGGTGGTTCGGATCGTCTGCTGGAACGTCGCGTTGCTGAAGGTGGTTCTGATCGTCTGCTCGAACGCCGCGTTGCTGAAGGTGGTTCGGATCGTCTGATCGAACGTCGCGTTGCCGAAGGTGGTTCTGATCGTCTGCTCGAACGCCGCGTTGCCGAAGGTGGTTCGGATCGTCTGCTCGAACGCCGCGTTGCTGAAGGTGGTTCGGATCGTCTGATCGAACGCCGCGTTGCCTGAATGCATGGCTTCAAGCGCAACACCCCAGAGAAACCCGGCTCCCTTGGCCGGGTTTTTTATGCCCGGTGGTTTTATCCGGCCTTGGCCATGCAGCGCTTGTAGCGCTCGTCCACGCGCTTGGCGAACCACGCCGTGGTCAGTTTTCGGGTGATCTTGGGACTCTGCAGCACGATCCCCGGTAACACCGCACGCGGCAGCTTTTTCCCCTCCGCTTGCTCCGCCAGTTCGAACACCCGCTGATAGAGTTTGGTCTCTTCGAACTCCAGGGTTTTGCCCTTCTCCAGTTGGTCGCGAATGGTCGGGTTGCGCATGCCCAATGACTTGCCGAGGGTGCGCACCGCCAGTTCCGTGCCACCGGGCATGATCGAGTCGTAACGGATCAGGTCACCATCGAGCGCTAACGGAATGCCCGAGGCGCGGCTCACCGCGTTTTGAAACGCGGCATTGCGACTGGCGTACCAACCGGCGTTGAAGTCGGCAAACCGGTACAGCGGCTCGCGATAACTCACCGGATAACCGAGCAAATGCGCGATACCGAAATACATGCCACCACGGCGGCTGAACACTTCGCGGCGGATCGTGCCATCCACCGGGTACGGATAATCCTTGGCGTGCTGCTCGGCAAATTCGATGCTGACCTGCATCGGCCCGCCGGTGTGCACCGGGTTGAAGCCGCCGAACAGCGTGCGGCCCATCGGCACCCGACCGATGAAGTCGTCGAAAATGCCACTGAGTTCTTTCTCACTGCGTGCCGCATTCAGGCGTTCGCTGTAGGTTTTGCCGTTGGTTGAACGCACTTGCAGAGCGCCGCTGACCAACAGGCTGGGAATATGCACTTTGGCGGCACGGCGATCGATTTCGTCGCGGGCGATTTTGCCCAGCCCTGGCACGGTGGGGTCGGCCTGGAAGGTGGATTCCTGTTCGGCAACGGCCAGCACCGAACACAGATTCTGCGTGGTCGGGCTGATGTTCTGCGCGGCAAATGCGGCGTAGATGTCGGTGGCCCAGCCTTGACGATCGGCCGTCTTGGCCGGCATCAGCCGCACGATCTCGGCCTTCACTTCAGCTGGCGCACGAGGCACCGGCTCCTGGCTGCGCTGCCCCGCGCAACCGGCGAGCACCAGCAGTGCGGCGAGGGTGATCGGTAATCGAAAGTTGTGCATGTAACTTCATCCAGTCCGTTGTGCCGGGTTCACCATACGTTCAATGGTATGGCGCAGGCTAGGACTGCGCTGATCTGGCCCTGTTCCCTTGATGTTCATCTCCCTGCGCCGCCAAGTGCCGCGAAATAGAGCTTCCAACGGCTGATGACAAACTGATTGCAAAACGTTACTGAGAAAACCTATCATTTGCACCTGGAGTCGCATTTGCGCAAGGAGTTCCCGCGCCGCCCTTATTTTTCTCACCGGCCGTGCGCCTCCAGGTATCTACATGCCCGCTCCAGCTCGACTCGCCGTCCCGTTTCGCCCGACGCTTCTCGCCCTGCTGTGCTCCCTGACTGTCACCGCTTACGCCGCCGAAGGCGATAACAAGGCGCTGGTGCTCGACGACGTCAACGTCAACGCCCAGGCCCCGACACCTGGTGCCCTGCCTCCGGTCTACTCCGGCGGACAAGTAGCCCGTGGTGGTCAACTCGGCGTACTCGGCAATCAGGACATGATGGACGTGCCGTTCAGCGCCGCGTCCTACACCGAACAATTGATTCAGGATCAGCAGGCCGAAAACGTCGCCGACGTGCTGCTCAACGATTCGTCGGTACGTCAGGCCTCGGGTTTCTCCAACCAGGCGCAGGTCTTCATGATTCGCGGCCTGCCGCTGAACGGCGACGACATTTCCTATAACGGCCTGTATGGCGTGTTGCCCCGGCAGATCATTTCCACCGACGCGCTGGAGCGCGTGGAAGTGTTCAAAGGCCCGAACGCCTTTATCAACGGCGTGACCCCGACCGGTTCCGGCATTGGCGGTGGCGTCAACCTGCAACCGAAGCGCGCCGGCGATGTGCCGCTACGTCGTTACACCACCGACATCAACAGCGAAGGCCGTATCGGTCATCACTTCGACATCGGCCAGCGTTTCGGTGAAGACAACCGCTTCGGTGCCCGGATCAACCTGTCCCAGCGCGAAGGCGACACCGGTATCGATCACGAGAACCAGCGCTCGAAACTGTTCGCCATCGGCCTCGACTATCGCGGCGATGCCCTGCGCATTTCCGGCGACTTCGCCTACCAGAAAGAACGCGTCAACGGTGGCCGCAACTCGGTCAACCTCGGCACCGCCACGCACATTCCGGACGCGCCGTCGGCCGATACCAACTATGCGCCGAAGTGGGGCTACACCGACATCGAAGACACCTTCGGCATGGTCCGCGCCGAGTACGACCTGAACGACAACTGGACCGCTTATGCGGCCGGCGGCGCCAAGCACACCCGCGAAGTCGGGCGTTACAACTCGACCACGCTGGTCGGCAACAGCGGCGCTTCGTTCACCACCGGCTCGTTCATTCCCCATGACGAAGACAACACCAGTGTGATGGCTGGCCTCAATGGCAAATTCAACACCGGTCCGGTCAGCCACAAGCTCAACTTCGGCCTGACCGGAATCTGGGCCGAACAGCGCAGCGCCTATGATTTCGACCTGACCCAGTACGCCAACAACATCTACCACCCGGTACAAACGCCGTCGCCAGTGGGCAATTTTGCCGGCGGCGACTTGAATGATCCGGGTATCGTCGGCAAGACCTTCAACCGCAGCATTGCGATTTCCGACACCCTCGGGTTCTTCGACGATCGCCTGCTGGTCACTGCCGGCCTGCGCCGTCAGCAACTGGTGGTGCAAGGTTACAACTACGCCAGTTGGGGCAGCGGCGATCGCAAGTCGAGCTACGACGAATCGATCACCACTCCGGTGTACGGCGTGGTGTTCAAACCGTGGGAACACGTGTCGTTCTACGCCAACCACATCGAAGGCCTGGCCCAAGGCCCGACCTCGCCGACCAGCACCGGCGGCTTTCGCGTGACCAACGGCAACGAAGTCTATGCACCCGCGCGTTCCAAGCAGACCGAAGTCGGGGTGAAAGTCGACATGGGCACTTACGGCGCGAGCCTGGGTGTCTATCGCATCGAACAGCCGAGCGATGGTTACTGCGAAATCGACAGTGCGACTACCTGCACCTACGTGCGTGAAGGCGAGCAGGTCAACAAAGGCGTGGAAATGAACGTCTTCGGCGAGCCGATCCAGGGCCTGCGCCTGATCAGCGGCCTGACCCTGATGGACACTGAACTGAAGAACACCCTCAACGGCGCCAACGACGGCAACCGTGCGAGCGGCGTGCCGAACTTCCAGTTCAACGCCGGCGCCGACTGGGATGTACCGGGCCTGCAAGGTGTAGCGCTGAATGCGCGGATGCTGCGTACCGGCGGTCAATACGCTGACGCCGCGAACAACCTCAGCCTGCCGACCTGGAACCGCTTCGATGCCGGTGCGCGTTATGCGTTCAAGGTGTCGGAGAAGGACGTGACCGTGCGTCTGGGCGTGGAAAATCTGGCGAACAAGAAGTATTGGGAATCGGCTCAGGGGGGGTACCTGACTCAGGGAGAGCCGCGGGTTGCCAAGTTGTCCGGGACTATTGATTTCTAACGCTTAAAAGCCCTCACCCTAGCCCTCTCCCAGAGGGAGAGGGGACTGACCGTGGTGTTCTTGCAAGTTACACCGACCTGAAATATCGAGTCGAACTCAAGTCTTAAAAAACACACAAATAGGCTCCCTCTCCCTCGGGAGAGGGCTGGGGTGAGGGGCCCGGATCTACGCACCACAACAGCCCTCCCGCCGAACACCCGAAACAGGCCCCACAGCCTCACCGCTGCGGGGCCTTTTTCCGTCTGGCCGATCAACTGGCCACCCTCTCCTGCTGATCCATACTTGCTGCACAGCAAACGGAGGACAGGCCCATGAACCGCAGCGACGTCCTGATCATCGGCGCCGGCCCGACCGGGCTGGTGCTGGCCCTGTGGCTGAGCAAACTCGGCGTGCGCGTGCGCATCATCGATAAAACCTCCGCGCCCGGCACCACTTCGCGAGCGCTGGCGGTGCAAGCGCGAACCCTCGAGCTCTATCGGCAACTGGACCTCGCCGACACCGTGGTGCGCAACGGCCATCGGGTGGCGGCAGCGAATTTCTGGGTCAATGGCAAACCGGTCGCGCAATTGCCGCTGAACCGCATCGGCGAAGGCCTGACGCCCTACGCGTTCGTCGAAATTTTCCCGCAGGATGTACATGAACGGCTGCTGATCGAGCGTCTCGAAGACTACGGCGTCACGGTCGAACGCAACACCACGCTGGACAGTTTCGAGGAAACCGGCGATGGCCTCACCGCGCATCTGCGCCTGGCCGATGGCGAGCAGGAAATCTGCCAGGCCTGTTATCTGGCCGGCTGTGACGGCGCCCGCTCAGTCGTGCGCAAAACCCTCGACACTGGTTTCCCCGGCGGCACCTATCAGCAGATTTTCTACGTGGCCGACGTCAAGGCCAGCGGCCCGGCGATGAACGGCGAGTTGCACCTGGATCTGGATGAAGCGGACTTTCTCGCCGTGTTCCCGCTGGCCGGCGAAGGCCGCGCAAGGCTGATCGGCACCGTGCGTGACGAACGTGCGGATCGCGCCGAAACCCTGGAATTTTCCGATGTCAGCAGCCGCGCCATCGAACATCTCAAGGTGCACATCGTAGACGTGCACTGGTTCTCGACCTACCGCGTGCATCACCGCGTGGCTGAGCACTTTCGCAGTGGCCGCGCGTTTCTGCTCGGCGATGCCGCGCATGTGCACAGCCCGGCGGGCGGTCAGGGCATGAACACCGGCATCGGCGACGCGATCAATCTGGCGTGGAAACTCGCCGCTGTGCTCAGCGGCGCTGCCGAACCACGCCTGCTCGACAGCTACGAAACCGAACGCAAGGCCTTCGCCCGTCGGCTGGTGTCGACCACCGACAAAGTCTTCAGTTTCGTCACCGCCGAGGGGCGCGTGGCCGATCTGCTGCGCATGCGCGTGGCACCGTTTCTGATCCCGAAAATGGCCTCGTTCGAGGCCAGTCGCGAGTTCCTTTTTCGCACCGTGTCGCAAGTCACCCTCAACTATCGCGGCATGCCGCTGAGCCAGGGCGCGGCCGGCCATGTGCACGGTGGTGACCGCTTGCCGTGGGCGCATGATGGTGAGGGAGACAATTACGAACCGCTGAGACAGCCGTGCTGGCAGGTGCATGTGTACGGCGACACCAGCGACGAAATGATTGCCTGGTGCAATGAACACCATCTGCCGCTGCATGTGTTCGACTGGCGCCCGGCGTTTGAAACGGCAGGATTGGGGCGTAACGGCTTTTATCTGTTGCGCCCGGATACCTATGTGGCGATTGCCGAGAACAGCGCGGATCCGAAGGTGATTGAACGCTACTTCCGCGATCACGGGATCAGGAGCTACCTGATGCCTCAGGCACAGTGACGGCAACATGCAAAGCGGTGGAGACGGCTTCACGCTGCTCGACATCACTTACGATCTGCCCCTGCTCAAGCGTAATCACGCGCTGCGCCATAGCAATCGTTTCCGGACGATGCGCCACCAACAGACGAGTCATGTCTTCATGAGCGATCGCCGCATTCACCAGTTTTTCGTTCCAGGTATCCAGATGACTGGTTGCCTCATCCAGAATCAACAATGACGGCGCTCGGTAAAGCGCGCGAGCCAACAGTATTCGCTGCCGCTGGCCGGCGGACAGACCGGAACCGATATCCCCTACAAGCGTGTTGTAATTCATTGGCATTGCCATGATTTCTTCATGAACCGCCGCTTGTCTGGCACTACTGGTCACTTTCTCTTGATCAGGCTGTGTATCGAAAAAACCGATATTGTCCGAGAGCGTGCCCGTGAACAAATGATCATCCTGCATCACCGTACCTGTCATGCGCCGGTAGTTGCTCAAACCCAAACGTTGCAAATCGACACCGCCTATCAGGATCTCGCCTTCACACGGTGTCAAAAGCCCCAACATCAGCTTGAGCAATGTCGTCTTGCCACAACCCGAAACCCCGGTAATAGCGACACACTGCCCGGCCTGGATGTGCAGACTCAGATTGCGCAGTACGTAAGGTTCACTTTCACCGTAACGGAACGAGACGTTGCATAACTGAATGCTGGCATCCCGGTGAGATAAATCGACTTCGCACGCTTGGCCCTCTTCTTCAGGTGCCGCCAATAAGATGTCTGCCACACGCTCACCGTGTAGATGCAACATTCGTAATTCAAAGATTTTGTCGAGTAAACCGGCGATACGCTGACTGAACTGGTCCTTGTAACTCAAGAACGCAAACAGCATCCCCGTGGAAAAACGGTTGTCCATAACGGCCAGCGCCGCGAGCCATACCACGACTATGCGCTCACCATTGAAGAGCAGCGAGTTGGCCGACTGAAATGAAATCGTCAGACGAGCGATCCGCAGTTCCGCGTTGAGTTGATCAACCAGCGCGTTGCTCCATGCATAACGGCGCACTTGTTCGCGACCGAACAACCGGATGCTTTGAATACCGCGGGCCGATTCCATCAACAGCGTGCTCTGTTTCGCCGAATGAGCAATATGCATCGCTGTAGCCTGGCGCTGAGCCTGAAAAACCAGGCAGCGCAACGTTGCATAAAGTGCCACGGCGCACAGACTGATTAACGTCAAAGTAGCGCTGTAGAAGAACATCACCAGTAACGTGGAAAATACCAACAGACCATCTATAACGCCCTCAATCAGTTGAGTGGTCAGGCTTTTCTGGATGATTTGAATCGCGTGAAATCGCGACGTGATGTCACCTAAATGGCGCTTCTCGAACCAGGGAATCGGCAACCGCAGTAAATGGGAAAATGCATTACCCATCCATTGAAAGCTCAAGTCAGCCGACAATGCCGCGGTCATTCTTGAGCGCAATAGTCCCACTGCCGCCTGCAATACGACCAGCAGTAGAAATCCGCAGCCGAGCACCGTCAACAACGGACGATCACCTGCCGCCAGCACGTCGTCGACAACCCATTGCAGGTAAAACGGCGCAGCCAGAGCGACCGCCTGTAAAACAATGCCCGTCAGCAAAATTCTGGCTAACCCGATGTATAGACCGTCCACTTTGCCCATGAGTGATCGCAAGGTGACGCGCTGTTGCGCCTGAACGGCTTTAAACATTGCTCCCGGCGTCAACTCCAGCACGATGCCCGTAAAATGCTCGGAGGACCGCGCCCATGAAACAGTCTGTTTGCCCGCCGCCGGATCATGAACCGTCAGCCCCTTGTCCGTGACCTTCTCAAGCACAACAAAGTGGTTCATGTCCCAATGCAAAATGCAGGGTAATTTCAACTGCGACAACTGCTGCAACTCAACGCGCAACGGCCGCGACAAAAGATTGAGGCGTTGCGCAATATCGATCAGATTCTTGAGAGACGTACCTTTACGAGAAACACTGAAACGCTGACGTAGCGTGATCAAATCCGTCGCATCCCCCCAATATCCAGCGACCATGGCAAGACAAACCAGACCACACTCACTGGCTTCTGTCTGGAGCAGCACAGGCACTGCCCTGCGGCGTCGACTGGCAAGTGCCGGAAACCTTCTGATCGCCTTGAGAAACAGCTTGCGCAATGCGCTCATTCGCACCTCCTTGCCTATAGCCGATCCCCCACCCCAAAACTGCGACAATCAACACGCACAACCACAACGCGGTAAATTCGAAACGCTTGGTTATATGTATATCAAGCAAGTTGCCAAATGTTTTACCGGCCGCAAAAGCTATCGCCTCCTTACGAAAAAGAGAAGGTCTTCGCCTACCTAATTTTTCAATACTCATCAACCACACTCCATATAACCAACTCACCAACCTCTCATCAAACAAGATATAACCAAAACCATTGACACTCCAAGAACACAGTTTTTATAGTCAACACCGCCTCAAGCACCCGGACATCTTCAGGGCCGATAACGGCAGACTAAAATACCTCACAAACTTAATTCAATCATTTGATAGGACATCAATGAAAATTTACTTGCGCGGTTTACCGGAAGGTCTGATCGGAAAATCAGAAATAGAAACAGAGTCACTGGAAAGTGCTTTCCAGGATTACCCAATGCTTGAACTTTTCCAAGAGGAACTTGAAGAGGTCAGTGGCGGCGCTTGTACCGCCAGAAGTTTTCGGGCATGTGACGGTTGACAGGTAACCCATAACATCAAGCTCTGGCATGTCAGCCAACCCCACAGATTTTTAATCAAATCTGTGGGTTCACTTTTCATTTATGTTCTTTCCATTTTCCTTTCGAGGCAGGGCAGCATGCAATTCGACTTCAAGGACGCTCGATACAATCGCCAGGAAAACATGCCTGAATGGGGTAAAGACGGCCAGAAAAGGCTCACTCGCGCTTCAGTTGCCGTCATCGGTGCCGGCGGCGTCAAGTCGACACTGCTCATGGCTCTGGTTGCTGGGGGCATCGGAAGAGTCGCAATTATCGAGTTCGATACCGTTGAACTGTCCAACCTCAACCGACAGTTACTCTACCGGACTCAGGACATTGGTTCCTCCAAAGGCACAGCCGCAAAAAAAACGCTGACCGAGTTGAACCCGGAAATAAGTATCGAACTTATTGAAGAAAAAATAACACGCGACAATATTGACCGCTTACTCCAAGATTACGAAGTCATTGTTGAAGGTGGTGATTCGCCAGACGGCAGAAACACGGTTAACGAATACTGCCTTCGAACAAAAAAGCCAATGATTCATGCTTCCGCACAGTTTTCCTATGGGTATGTATTTTCAATGATACCGGCAACAAACAGTGCATGCTTTGCCTGTTTATTCCCAACCGACCACTCACGAAAACAGCATACCGGCCCTGTTCCGGTCAACGCACTTTCAACATCAATAGCCGGCACACTCGGGGCCGCCGAAGTCTTTAAATGGTTTCTAGGTCATAAAGGCAACATGTATGTAAACCGCAGACTGACTTTTTCCTCTCTATTGTTAAGCGGTACTTTTGAAGTCGACACCATTCACAAAAACCCGCATTGCAAAAGCTGCTCCCCCTACAACATTCAAGATAACGCCCATGCACTTTAAACAACCTGCTGTAGCAGACGCACATCGTTTGCTCGAGTTTTTCAACGATCTGGTCCTGAAAGACCAGGAACGAGTTGAACGTCCGGCCGATGTTAAAGCCATCACCCATGAAATGGAGATCCGGTGGATTGAGTCACTGCTTGATAAGGAGCAAAAACAAGACGCGATTGCTCTCTGCGTATTCGACGACGCAGCCACTCTCATCGGTTTGGGTGAAATAGAGCGGCGGCCGCGGTGGATCGAGCGCCATGTTGCCGAGATCCGGTTTGGCCTTTTTCCCGATCAATTCAACGCCGGGAAATCATTGGTCGACTTGCTTGAACTGCGTGCGAAATCGATCGGTATCGAAATGCTGTATTACTTCCATTTGGCAACGCAGCAGCAAGGGATAGAGATTATCCGCGCCTGTGGTTTCGAGCTGGCAGGACGACTGCCGGCGTACTACAAGAAGGCTGATTCGTACGTGGATCGGGTTTTCTATACGAAAAAAATCGTTTGAAGGGTAAATGTTGCCCGATCATTGTCATGCGCCGATCGGGCATTTTTACTCAAATCCCGGCCAATGCCAGATCCATCGCAAAGTAAGTGAAGATCAAATCAGCGCCTGCACGCTTGATCGCGCCCAGGCTTTCGCGCACCACGCGATCCTCATCGATCGCCCCGGCCTGCGCGCCGAACTTGATCATCGCGTATTCGCCACTGACCTGATACGCCGCCAGCGGCAGGTTCGAGGCCTCACGAATGTCGCGGATGATGTCGAGGTAAGCGCCGGCCGGTTTGACCATCAGCGCATCGGCGCCTTCCTGCTCGTCGAGCAGCGATTCGCGCAGGGCTTCGCGGCGGTTCATCGGGTTCATCTGGTAGCTTTTGCGGTCGCCCTTCAGCGCGCTGCCACCCGCCTCGCGGAACGGGCCGTAGAGTGCCGAAGCGAATTTGGTCGAGTAAGCCATGATCGGAATCTGGGTGAAGCCGGCCGCGTCGAGTGCCTGACGAATCGCCCGCACCTGGCCGTCCATCGCTGCCGACGGCGCGATCACGTCCGCACCGGCACGGGCCGCTGCCACGGCTTGTTTGCCGAGGTTGATCAGGGTCTGGTCGTTGTCGACCTCATGGTTGTGCATCACGCCGCAGTGGCCGTGATCGGTGTATTCGCAGAAGCAGGTGTCGGACATCACGATCATCTCCGGCACGGCGTCTTTGGCGATGCGCGACATGCGCGACACCAGACCGTCTTCGCGCCAGGTGTCGCTGCCGTTGCTGTCCAGATGGTGGGACACGCCGAAGGTCATCACTGACTTGACGCCGGCACGGGCATAACGCTCGATCTCGCTGGCCAGCTTGCGCTCGGGAATGAGCATTACGCCGGGCATGCTTTTGATCGGCACGAAGTCGTCGATTTCTTCTTCAACGAAAATCGGCAGGACCAGATCGTTCAGGCTGAATTCGGTTTCCTGGAACAGGCTGCGCAGGCTCGCATTGCGGCGCAGACGGCGGGGACGTGCTTCGGGGAACTGACTGGACATGAGGGCCTTTCCTGAAAACGGCAGATGAGACGAAAGTCGTAGGGGACGAAGCTTATGCCTTGCGGGGGCTGGGGTACAAACCTGGATCAATCAAGAGTGCATTACCGGGGGTGTAATAATCTATGCGCCGCGACACCGATTCCCTTGTGGGAGCGAGCCTGCTCGCGAAGGCGTCGTATCAGTCAACCCAATTGTTTCTGATACACCGAATTCGCGAGCAGGCTCGCTCCCACAGGGGCTATGTGTGTAGTCAGGAGGGAATGGTCAGGCCGCGAATGACCGCTGGGCGCGCGAGGAAACGCTCAAGCACACGGGTGACATTCGGGAAGTTGCTGATGCCAACCAGATCACCGGCCTCATAAAACCCGATCAAGTTACGCACCCACGGGAATGTCGCGATGTCGGCGATGGTGTAGCGCTCACCCATGATCCAGTCACGGCCCTCGAGCCGACCGTCGAGCACTTTGAGCAGACGTTTGCTTTCGTCGACATAACGATCACGCGGACGCTTGTCTTCGTAATCCTTGCCGGCGAATTTGTTGAAGAAACCCAACTGGCCGAACATCGGACCGATACCACCCATCTGGAACATCAACCACTG
>Ga0163162_10000690_pt1 | contig 31165 bp, 28 predicted proteins | sample S55metaG_FD_115310 | JGI IMG/M metagenome (GOLD analysis project Ga0163162, IMG submission 115310) | Switchgrass rhizosphere microbial communities from Kellogg Biological Station, Michigan, USA - S5-5 metaG | ecosystem: Host-associated > Plants > Roots > Rhizosphere > Soil | place: USA... | reverse complement strand
GTCTTGCGATCTCAGCCTGGCTGTCCCCGGCCGCCATGCGGCGCTCGACAAAGAGCGCAAGCTCGAGCGGTGTGAGCCCTTCGCGTTGCTCGTTCTCGATCACCTGGTCGTAGGACGTGGCCAAGTCGTCGACGAACGCCGGAATGGATGTCTTCTTGGCCAGCCGCGAGGCGCGCAGCCGCCGCGCACCGAAATTGAGGATGTAGCGTGCGGGTTGGTTCGGGTGATTGCGCACCGAGACCGGCTGGAGGACGCCACGTTCGGCGATCGTCTCGGCGAGCTCCTGCAGTGCGCCTGGTTCAAACTCCTGGCGCGGCTGCAACGGATCCTCGTCGATCGCATCGATAGGAAGCTCCTGCAACGGCGCCGGAGAGGCCAGTGCGTCCAGGTCAAACCGCACGGGATCCTTCCCCGCCCAGGATGACAGCGACGATGCGCCGCAGCGTCGGCTCGATCTCGGTCCACGTGTCGCGGGCTGCGGTCTTTTTCATCTCCCAGAGGAGGAGCCCCTCGGCCTGCGCCTCGGCGATCGCCGAGCGCTTCGGGATGAAGGCGCAATCGCCCTGCCGCTCGCTGAGCTTGATCATCAGCGGGAGATGGCGCTCGATCAGCCCCGCGAAATTCGTCCGCTGAAACGGCGTCGGCTCGACCAGGGTCGGCAGCAGCCCGATCAGGGCGAGCCTGGGATTGAGGACGGCCTTGATCTTGTGGATGCCGACCCGCTGGTGGTGCAGCAAGGCCCGCACGCCGTCGATCGCTTCCTGGTTCAGCTGGATCGGCGAGACCACGAAGTCAGCGGTGGCGAGCGCGGCGATGAGACGGATGTCCGGATTCGGATGGGTGTCGATCAGACACACATCGAACCGGTCGTCGACGGACTTGAGAAAGTTGCCCAGGTTGCGCGCGAAGGGCGTGTGCAACGCCGGCTGGCGCTCGAGTGCGAGCAGCGGATCGCCGGCGCGGACGAGGACGAAGCCGCCCGCGGGTACGCGGGCGGTGTCGCTGCTGAGAAGAAGGTCGGAGGTGGTCGCCGCGACCACCGCCCGCTTGGAGCGGATCAGCGGTTCACTGAAGTTGCCCTGATGGTCGAGGTCGATCGCCAGCACGCGATGTCCCTGGCGGACACAGTACTGGGCGAGCAGCGTGGCGACGGCCGACTTGCCCACGCCGCCCTTGTGGTTGGCGAGCACCAGAGTCTTCATGGGTCTCCTTTGCTCCGGCGCGATCAGCTGCGCGATGCGCGCGCCCGCGCCTGGTCCGATCATCGGACCGGTGCAACAGGCGGGCCGCGACCAATTTCGGCCAAAAATGGTCGCGGCCGCTCTCAGGACTTGAGCTTCTTCATCTCCTCGGCCAGGATCCAGAGCGCCCGGTTGAGGCTGACCGTGCGGTCGATGCTGCCGACGGCCCGGGTCCGGATGCGCCGGCCCTGCGTGCTGCGGCCCGGCTGTCCGCCCCGCTGCATGTTCTCCTGCAGGCGGTTCATGGTGAGCCAGAGGCTGTCGCCGACATCCTCGGTCCGGCGCGGCTCGCCGATCTGGTCGATGGTGATCGGCGCCGGCGCCTGTCCCTCGCGACGCTCGCCGTAGCGGAGGGCCAGGGCCGCGGAGGCGAACGCGCGTTGCTCCTCCGCCTTCAGCATGACCGCCTTCATGGCATCGATCGACCCGTCGACCGCCTGGAAGTCATCGAGCACCCTGAACGCGCCTTCGATGACATCGTCCTGTGCGTGGCCCTTGTGCGGGATGCGGATGTCGTTCGAGATGTCACCGACGACGAGGCCGTTGCAGCAAACGAACCTGAGCACCCCGGAAAGCATCTGGTACGAGCTGGCGCCGTCGTGACTGTTAATGAGGATGATCTCGTTCGCTTCCGGCCTGGTGCTGACATGCCCGGCATGGCGCATGCGAATCAGGTGCTTCGTGAACTCGCTCCTGCCTTCGATGCGGCTTCTTCCTTGCGCGACCATGAAGGGCTCGAAGCCTTCCTTCCTCAGTCCCCGCAGGACGTCGATGGTCGGGATGTACGTGTAGCGCTGGGAACGGCTCGCGTGCTTGGCCGGCGCGAAGATCGACGGCGCGGCCTGGCGCATCTGGTCTTCGGAAAGGGCTGTCTCGCTGCGCAGGACCGTGGTGGAGCGCGCGAAGCGGGTGGCGAGGGTCGGGGTTGCATGCATGATGAATCCTTTGCGTTGAGCGTCGGGAACGGGCGGGACGTCGCCCGCCCGAAGGTGGCTAGAAGGGGACGTCGCTGTCGCCGTAGGCGTGGGAGCCCTTGGCGCCCTTGTCGCCGCGCGCCGGGTCCTTGGCGGCGGGTGCGGATCGCCTGGCTTCGGCCTCGGCCCTGCTGTCGAGGTAATCGATCTCCTCACACGTGAAGGTCAGCCCGTAGACCGTGGCACCCTGCGCATCGCTGTAGTTGTTGTTCTGCAGCCGCCCGATGACGTTGACCCGACTGCCCTTGGCCAGGTACTCGGCGGCGTTGTCGGCCTGCTTGCCCCACAAGGTCCACAGGATCGAGGTCGCCTCCTCCTCCCGCCCCTCCCCGCTGCCACGGCGGGCGTTGGAGATGACGATGACGGTGCCTCTGCTGATCGGGCCGTCGCGCCCGCTCACGGTCTCGACCCGGACGGGTGCGGCAAGCCGTGCGTTTCTCTGTTCGACTCTGACGAATGCCATGACGATGCTCCTTGCGAGTGGTTGAACAGAAGGCGGCGAGCTCTGCCCCTGGCATTGCTCTTCCTGATCCACCTTCTGCTTGGACTCCTCGCTCCCGCCCACGGGCGGGCGGGGGGTGGGCAGGGCCCCTTTCCTCAGGGAAGGGGTGGGGGATGGGTGGCCTTCGACCGCAGCCGAAGCGGCGCGCCGCTCACCCGGCCCACCGCGTCTTTGATCCCCCCACAAGTCCCCCTCACGAAGGACGGGGGCGCGTGGGGGGTCGCGGTCGGTCGCTCGGCGCGCTGGCTGCACCCCTCACGGGGCTCGGAGCGCGCAGCGGATGTGACAGGTCCCCTGGCGCAGCGGCTGCAGCGCAGAGACCGGCAACGCCCCGAGCACGGGCGTCGCCGCGACCGGCGTGCCATCAAGCATCGCGACTGGCGCGCAGGTCGAGCCCGTGCGAGCACTTGAAGGCTTGAGCGGCCCGGCTTCGGGTGTGGCGGTGCCCGGGGTGACGATCTGGCCGGCCGAAGCGATCGAAGCGCAGCGCCGCGAGCGAAGGCCGGTCAGTTCGTCAAGCGTCCCCGTTCACGCGCAGCGTGAAGGGATCAGGGACGCGAGCCCCGGGCACGGGAGGGCCGCTGTCCATACGAAGTTGCCGATACGGCTTCTTCAGCGGCGACCAAGCGCCCTGGACTTCACAAGCCGCGCTCCCTACGCGGCTTTCCGCGTCTCCAGAATCTCGTTCGCTTGCCGACGGCCTAGGTTCCTCAACGCGAAGATGGCTGGTAGATGTTGTTCACGCGGACGCGCCTTGCCCTCTTCCCAGTTATAGACGGACTGTGCGGAGGCACCGATCAGCAAACCGCACTCTGCCGCCGACAACCCCAGTCGGCGCCGCTGCGACGCCATGCTCCTCGCGCTGAAGCGAGTGCCCGGCGAGACCGAAGCTTCGTTCGCTGCCACCGGCGCAGCAGCCTGCCCTCCCCGACCCCCACGGCGCAGCTGGCGCTCGAGATCGATCACCCGACGCTTGAGCGCAGCGATCTCCGAACGGTACGTGCTCGACGACTTCTTCAGCGACGAGGTTTCGCGGCGAATCTCCTTGCGGGCGACGCGGGCGATTTCCTCTTTAAGAGCAGATGCGATATTGGACATGGGATCTTGACTAGTTCATAAACAAGGCCGCATCTTAGGACGGTGCCCGCACAACGCGAGTTCCGTCCATCCGCCCTTGTCCCCGTTTGTAAAGTCAGTCGCCTGCCGCGCCACCGGATCGCATCATTCAACAACTTCCTCTTCTTCCAGTTCCATGCCTCGCGGCACTGCGGAGGGGTCCGCAGCGACGTATTTACGGTAGGCCTCGTGCCAGTCATGCTGGATCGCGATCCGCGCAGTGAGCAGGTCGATCTGTCCCGCGCACACCATCACCTGCAGCCTGCGCTCGAGCCGGTCCTTGATGCGGGCGTTCCAGACGCCGTCCCACCGCTGCAGCCACAGGTTGTCCTCGGCGCGCGGATGCCCTCCCACCGCGAGCGGAACGAAGTGGTCGAGCTCGTACTTGATCGCGTCGGCGGGTGGCAGTCCTGCCCTGACGAGCATCGTCCGCTTCAGGGTCTGCGTGTACGACGTGGGCGGGCGGACGGTGGCGGTCCACCCGGGGACGCAGATCGTCTTGTCGAGGTTGCCCTGCGTCACCGCGTCGAACAACGCGCCGGGCGGCTCGTCGAACGGAGAGCGACCCACGGCAGGCGCGCCCCGCTCGCTCGACATGACGCCCGCCCCGGGATAGGCCTCAGGCGGCCGAGATGCGCACGCGGCCAGCAGGAGCGCGATCCCCGCCGCCGCAGCGGCGACCGCGCGTCTCGGGCGGTCAGTCGCCACGCGACCGAAGGGAGCGCGGGGTCGCCGCGCGGTCCGGCGCGCCGAGCGCACCGAACGCCGAATCAGCGGCGAACTCCGGATCGAGCTCGCACATCCCGAGGTACAGCTCGTCGGCGGTGTCGTAGACCCAGTCGGGATCGGTCGCGTGCCCCTGGCGCAGGACCCGTCCGATGAACGCAGCGATCCAGTGGGGACGCGAGATCATGAGGTCATGCTAGTCGACGACTTTCGTGGGGCAATCCCTCCACGGGGTGCAACAAACGCGCATGCGGTCGCACGGCCCACCCCCTTCCAAGCCCTCCCCAGGTCGAAAGCTAGTGCGATTCATAAGTCGTTGGCCGCGCCCCCACGCCCGAAATTCCAACCACCGAGAGGTCGCTTCGGGTCGAGTGCTTTCGACCCGGCGGCAGGCTTTCCCGATTCCGGTTGACTCGACCGAAAGCTGCTCTTTGCGGTGACCCTTCCGAACAGCGGAAGGTCACGTACTCCCGGACACGGCCACAAGCGGCTCCTCGCGACCGACCGCTCACGGGCGGTCCAGAATGGGCCGTGCCATTGCTTGACTTCGGCGAGACTGGACTCGCCGTTGCTAGCACAGCGATGTTGAGGCCGCCGACTGCCGCCCCGTGTGTTAGCGCACGGCGGGCGCTCAACCACGTCAGGCGCATAGCCAACCGCTGTCAGTCGTCGAGCATCGCCGGCCGCGTCCACGCAAGAGCTGAGGCAACTCATCGTAGTAATGCCGAGGTGGGCTTGCCCCACGGCGAGTTGGCCATCAGCTTGCCCATGCGGCGGTCGCCGCGTTCTTGAAGGAGATTTCAAAAGGCAAGGTCGGCGTCGCTCTCCGCAGGCATGCCCAAAGTCATACTAAAGGCTTGGGGTGAAACGGCGCTGCCGGCCGTGAGGCCACGCTTACGTCTCAAGAGAACATCATCGACATTCGCAAGTCCGTAATCCGTCTGACTTCGGACGGCCAGAGTTCAGTTTGCGAGTGCAGCGACGCGCGGAGACTCGAGGTTGATCCCGCCACCCCATAGTTTTTCTGCAGCGTTCGACGCTGTCGGAACAGCGCGAACCCCTTGGTCCGTTCAGGCGTTGAAGCCGGTGATGTTCAGCGCCTGCACCGGGTGCGCGATGCCCTTGAGCATCAGATCGCCCAGCGGTTCGACCCGCGCCGAGTCTTCTATCACAGCGAGGGTCCTCTGATTGGTGATGATCTGCCCGCCTTTCGCTTCGTTGCACAGGCGCGCTGCAAGGTTGCTGACGCTGCCGATGCAGGCGTAGTCCCAGCGCCCTTCGAATCCTATGGCGCCAAGGGTTGCGTAGCCCTGTGCAATGCCGATGCCCAGATCCAGTTCGAACCCACGTTTACGCCACGCTCCGCGCAGCGGCACGAAGCTGGCCTGCATGGCGAGCGCCATCTTCACCGCATTGGCCACGGGGTTGTCGAGCCTGATCGGATCGTTGAAGAAGATCATCAGGCCGTCGCCGGCGAAGTGCTCGAGCGTGCCCTCGTGCACGACGATCAGCGGCCCCATCGCCCGATGGTATTCGCCCAGCGCCGCCATCACCTCCTCAGGCTCGGCGATGTCGGTGAAAGCGGTGAATCCGCGAAGGTCGAGGAACACCACGACCACCTCGCGGCGGTGGGTCTTGAGCAAGTCCTCGCCGCCGCCGCTGATGATCGACTCGGCCAACTGCGGCGAGAAGAAACCTTTGAGGCGGCCTAGCCGATCGAGTTGTGCGACTTGCTCCATGACCCGCTGCTCGAGCGTCTTGCCCCATTCGCGCACTTCGTCGCGCAGCCGCTTCTTTTCCAGGCTGGCGCCGACGCGCGCGCGAAGCAGCGTCGCATCGAAAGGCTTGGGCAAATAGTCCTCGGCGCCGAGTTCGATGCAGCGCACCACACTCTCCATCTCGCCCACGGCGGAGATCATGATCACAGGCAGATGCCGCAGTTCTGCGTCGGCCTGCATGTGCTCAAGGACTTCGTAACCGTTCATCTCCGGCATCATGATGTCGAGAAGCACGAGGTCAAATTTCTTTGCACGCAGGATGCCGAGCGCCTGGCGGCCGTCGTTGGCGGTGTCCAGGTTCTGGTAACCCAGACGCTTGAGGCGGCGGGTGAGCGTATAGCGGTTGTCCTCGTTGTCGTCGACCACCAGAAGCGCAGCATCCGACGGTGTCATGGTCCCAGTTTCGCCCGCAAGAGCGCCTCAATCTTGCCGAGCAGACGGGGCAACTCCACCGGTTTGGTGTCGTAATCGTCGCAGCCCGAGGCCATGGCCTTTTCCCGGTCGCCGTTCATGGCATGGGCGGTCAGCGCAATCACCGGAATGTGTTTGGTTTCAGGGTCAGCCTTGATCTTGCGGGTCGCCTCCGTGCCGTCGAGCACCGGCAGGCCCATGTCCATCAGGATCAGCGCTGGCAACTCGGTGCGAGCCATCGCCACGCCCTCGGCACCGTCTCGCGCGATCAGCACATCGAAGCCAGCACGCTTGAGCCGGCGCTCCAGCATGTAGATGTTGTCTTCGTTGTCCTCGACATACAGGATCTTCACGCTGCTGTCTCCAGCACCTTCCGGCTCTGGGCGCGTGCGATCGAACCGGGCAGAATGCGGCCGATCTCGCGCAGCAGGTCGTCGAGCTCGGCGGCGCCCTTCTGAAGCACCCGCTCCACGTCGCCGTTCAAGCGGCTGCGCTCCTCCGCCGTCAGGTCCTTGGCCGTCACCACCAGCACCGGGATGTCCCGCCACTCGGCGCGGCTGCGCATCGCGACTAAAAATTCGAAGCCATCCATCTCCGGCATCATCAGATCGAGCATGACGATGTCGGGCTGCGTTTCGGCAAGGCGCGCCAGGGCCACCCGGCCGTTCTCGGCCTCGGCGACCTGCCAGCCGTCCTGCTCGAGTACGAGCCGCATGCCGCGCCGCATCAAGTCGTCGTCATCGACCAGCAACGCCTGACGGCCGCCGGCACCACAGATGTTGCGCAACGCGGCGGAAAGCTCGGCACGATCGACCGGCTTGACCATGTAGTCGGTGGCCCCGAGCGAATAGCCGCGGTTCTTCTCGTCGACGATGCTTACGAGAATCACCGGAATGTCCGCAAGCTCGGGATCACCCTTGATCGCGGCGAGCACCGTCCAGCCGTCCAGGTCCGGCATCATCACATCGAGCGTGACCGCGGCGGGGTGCAGCTCGCGCGCGAGGCGCAGCCCTTCCTGGCCCCCGCTTGCGGTCACCACCGCAAAGCCTTCGCGCGTGAGATGCCGCTCGATGACCTCGCGCACGGTCGGGTCGTCGTCCACGACGAGGACGGTCGGGGCACCGGAGGCGGCCGTACTCGGGCGCGCGGCCGCAGCGTCCCGGACCGGCGCGGCGGGATGCACCGCACCGAATTCGGCCGGCAGGCGAATGGTGAAGGTCGAGCCGCGGCCGAGCTCGCTCGCCACCGCGATGTCGCCACCCATCATCTGGCAGAAGCGCCGGCTGATGGCGAGCCCGAGCCCGGTGCCGCCGTACTTGCGCGTGGTCGAGGCGTCGGCCTGGACGAACTCCTGGAAGAGTTTCCCCATCTGCTCGGGAGTCTGCCCGATGCCGGTGTCGGTCACCGCCATCGTCACCCACTCGCGGCCCGCCTCTATGCCGCGATTCGAAACGATGGTCACCGTTCCGTGCTCGGTGAACTTATTGGCATTGCTCGCGAGATTCAGCAGCGCCTGCCGGATCCGCGTCTGATCGCCGCGCATGGTGCCGAGGTCCGCCGCGCAATCGACCACTACCTTGTTGTCGTTCTTGGTCGCCATCGTGGCGATGGTTTGTACTACGTCCGTGATCAGCGGCTCGATCGCGAAAGACTCGATGTGTATGTCCATCTTGCCCGCTTCGATCTTGGACAGATCGAGGATGTCGTTGATCAGCGCGAGCAGGTGCCTGGCCGCGCGGAGCACGCGCTCGAGCGGCTCGAGCTCGTCCTCGCGCTTCAAATCGACCGCGTCCTCGTGCAGCATCTCGGTCACCCCGATGATCGCGTTGAGCGGCGTGCGCAGCTCGTGCGACATGTTGGCGAGAAACTGCGACTTCAGCTGGCTCGCGGCGTGGAGCTGCTGGACCTTTTCCCGCACTTCCTGGAATAGGCGTGCGTTGTGGATGGCGAGCACCGATTGTGCGGCGAAGGTCTGCAAGAGTTCGACCTCGTGCAGCGAGAACCCTCCGGCCGTCTTCCTGCGGATTGCCAAGGCTCCGACCGTAAGCTCTTCGCGAAGCAGAGGTACGCCCACGAGCGCTCGAATGCCTTCCCGAGTGAGCAAATCCTTAAGTCGATAATCCGACTCCAGTTCAATATCGGCTACTTGTACCGGGGCGCGCGTCGCGACGCACTGTCCGACGATCGTCTCCCCCATGCGAATCGGTGCGTCATGTAGCACCGCGATCATCTCTTCGCTTACGCCGAAGTTCGCACACGGGACGAATGATTTGCTTTCGCTGTCGTATTCGTAGATCGTGCCGGCGTCCGCGTTGGACAAACGTACGGCCTGCGTGATGATGGTAGACAAAACGGTTTTCAATTCCAGCGTCGAATTGACTAACTGGCCGACCGATCCCAGTACTTTGAGTTCCTCGACGGACGATCGCAGAGCCTGTTCTGCCTGTTGCTTTTCGCGCGCTTCAGAGACGAGCAGGACGTTAGTCTGAGCCAGACTGGCCGTCCGCGCTACGAGCCGGGCGTCGAACATCAGAATCAACTCGATCGCTACCAGGAGCACGACCGTGCACGCGGCGATTGCCGCAGCGAGCGACGCATCCCATGCGCCGTTCAGTTGATCGACCATGGAGCGGAACAGGTCCGGGTCGAGGATATATACCGCCATCCACGCCTCGCTCGCTTGTCTTGATTGCGCAGCTGAGCGCGCAATGGGAGACAGTTCTGCAGACCGCAGTGCGACGGACGTCGCTAAGACGAATCCGGCGCTGATGACAGCGGCGACCCCCGTTCGCACCCACCACGTGAGGGCAAGTTTGCTCGAATGTGTGAAGCGCGTGCTCGCCATCGTGAGAGCGCCGACGCAAAGAAACAAGAACAGCGCGGTAATCACCGCCGTCGGTACGTAGACAATTGCCGGCGAGACTTGCATCGCCGCCACTCCGATGTACTGCATCGTTCCGAGACCCGCACCGATCAGGGCGACAAGCCAGGCGAGTGTTTTACGTCGCAGCGTTGCGTGACTCGCGACATATAGCGTCGTTGCAGACACGACAATGGCCACGAGGAATGAGGTAGCGACAGTGCCACCGTGATAAGCAATCGGGATCGGCAAGTGGTATGCGAGCATGCCGATGAAGCTCGACGACCAAAGCGCCGCGCCCAGGGCAGCACCCCCACCGATCAGCCAGAAACGCTTGGCCTGGCCGTCTGCGCGACCGATATGCACGGCCATCTTCGGAGTTATGTAGAACCCTCCGGTTGCGACCAGATATGCCAGGGCAACAAGCGTGAAGTTATAGACGCCTGTCACATTGACACCGATCGCAGACCTTGGCCGACCGGCGCTGGCAAGGGTGGCTACCTTGCCGGATGGGATACCAGCGAGCACTTGCTCGCTGATAGGGGCGTAAAGGCCTGGTCCCCGGGAACGACCGCGCGTACGTGCATGTAGTCCCACGGATATTTTGACTCGCCAGGTCTTTTGACCTGAAGCAGATACATATCGTGAACCATTCGGCCGTCAGCACGTACGCTGCCGTCTTTTGCGAAGAAGTCGTTGACCGGCAACGACTTGATCTTCTCCATCACGTCTTTCGTAGCATCCGTGCGGGCGGCAACGATCGACTTCAAGTAGTGTGTGACGGCCGAGTAGACACCCGCCTGCGCCATGGTCGGCATGCGTTTGTGGCGCTCGAAGAACCGTCGTGACCACTTTCGGGTGTCGTCGTTCAGATCCCAATAAAAGCCACTCGCAAGAAAGAGGTCCTGCGCATCCTGAAGTCCAAGCGTATGGACGTCTGTGTCGAACAGCAGCAACGCCGCTAACGTCTGCTTCGGTGTGATTCCGAATTGGCGGGCCTGCTTGATCGCATTGGTGGCGTCGGTGCCGGCACTGGCGAGAGCAATGACCTTCGCGTTTGATGCCTGAGCCTGGAGGAGGCCAGCAGCCTGAACTTTTAACGAAGCATAAACACTACTTGGGAATGGATGGCGCACCGTGCCGAGTACTGCACCCCCGTTCGCCTTGATGACTTCGGTTGCATCCTTTTCGAGCGAATGGCCGAATGCGTAATCCGCAGTCACGAAGTACCACGTATCGCCGCCGCGCTTCACGATCGCCTTGGCCGCGACGTTTGCGAGCGCGGACGTGTCGTAGGTCCAATGAACGCTAATTTCGGTACAGTCCTCGTTCGTGATACGAGCCGAGCCTCCGGCCGAAATGATCGCGATCTTGTTTGACGCCTTCGCGGCCTTGATCACCTCGAGAGCTGCGGCAGTGTTTGGCACGTCGATCACCATGTCCACCTTGCCGCCCTCGAACCAATCGCGGGCGATGCGGCCAGCCTGCTCCGCTTCGTTGCGAGTATCACCATCGACAAGCTCGATCGGCGAACCGGCGATGTTGCCGCCAAAATCTTCGATCGCCATCCGTGCAGCGAGTACAGAGCCAGCCCCGGCAAGATCCTTGTAGAGCGAGCTCATGTCGGTGATGACACCGATCTTGACTACGCCATCAGAGATTCGGTAGGCAGGTTGCTTTGACTTGTCTGTTTCGGCCGCGCGGGCGGTGGGCAGGGCCGGCGCAAACACAGCCGCAGTGAGAGAGACGACAGCCAGTGCGCGTTTCAGCGCTTTCGTCCAGAACGGATTCTCCCTGCCAATGCAATCGGTGGGGGACACGCTAGGCGCAGCCATCCTCATTGCCCATCCATCGAGGTGTAAAGGCAATTCATCGCCCGTCCCCTTTCCACAGGAAAACAGGCCATTAGGCGCTCCGCGCCCTAGTTGTCAATCGGCACGCGCCCGCGCTGAGGAACAACGGAAGCGTATGCCGGCTCATCACTCTCTCCGTTCAGCTCGCTGATTGGCGCGTCAGCCATCCCGATGGTGGCTTAGAGGCTCTCGCGGTAACGCGATGTACTCGGGCCGTTCGTCGCGCCGATGGCGTCGCGCTCCGTCCAGATGACGGCGCGGCCGTCCACGAGGGCTATGTGCTGCCGATCATCGACCGCACTGGCAGGTGCTTGACTTACCTCTTAGCGGAGGTGGCGCGGTTGCCGGAGCGACATGTCGTCGGTGCCTCATCGGAAACTGAAAGGTTTTAGTGGACGACGATGGAGCGCGACAAAGACGCGCCTCGCTGCGCCACCTGTCCGGCTGCTTTGGGGCCATTGTGCGCGCGCCAGAGACTTCCGCTTCGGGTCGACTGCGGGTCTTGCCGCCATCGATCGCCTTGCCTGAAACCTGCCGTTCGGGGCGGCCGGCCGAGTAGGAGACGTTCGCGTATGCCTGGACTCGGCCAGAACCAGTCCTTCGCGAGCGTCCGCTGCCGGCGCGCTTGGCTAGAGTCTGTGCAACGAAGGAGTAAGGTGGCCCCGTACCATTGTCTTGTCCACTTCTGTCGGGTTCGCTCGTCCAGTTCCCGTCACTTCGGGGTCTCGAAGCGGACAATCCGTCGAATTCCGGAGGCGCTGCCGCACGTCGGCAGCAGCGTTGGCCGTATCCACATTCACTGATAGAACTGGACAAGCCATCTTGTTCATCGCCTTGGCAACGGAACACTGCCCGATGTTTGCTATGCAGCATCCAAAGTTCTACACGCCCGAGGCTGTGCTGCGCGGCTACTTCCACGCCAAGGACGAGAACCGCCCGCACCTGCTCGAAGAAGTCTTCTCGCCCGACGCAGAGCTGGTCGTTCGCAATCAGTCCGCGAACATCGCGTTCCCGCCCCTCACCCGAGGCCGCTCTGCCATTGCCGAAGTTCTGGTCCGATCCTTCGCGCTCGCATACGAGAACGTCTACTCGTTCTATCTCGGCCGCCCCCGGCCGAGCGTTCGCGAGTTCACTTGCCCCTGGCTGGTGGGCATGTCGGAGCGATCCTCCGGCCAGGTTCGCGTCGGGTGCGGCACATACGAGTGGGCCTTCGAGCCTCACGCTTCGCATATGGCGCGCCGGCTAGTCGTCGACATCGAAGCCATGCAGTTGCTGCCCGCCGCGGAGTCCACGCCGGTGTTCGCGTGGTTGCGGGCGCTGAACTATCCGTGGTCATCGGCCGATCGCGCACTGCATGGCCTTCCAGCGAACGAGCTCTTGTCTCCGATAGCTCAATTTCTCAGCCGCCATGTCGCCCGCGCCTAACCGTTCCATCGAGCGTATATGCAGGGCAAGTCTCGCCCATGCCAGCGCGGCTTTCTACATGTTTGCGCAAACATGCGCCGTAGGCTACCGCACCGTCACCTTTCCGAAACGCAGCCGATGGGCGATCCGCTGCCATCGCAGGGAACTTCAATCATGACGATCGACGAGTTTCGGGATTGCCTGCTTGACTACTATCAAACAGAAGTCCGTGGGGAAGCATTCTTCGCAGCCACACTCAGCAAGTTTGACGCGCCTGATCACGCGTACAAGTTGGGCAGCCTGCTGCAATTGGAGACCGAAACTAAAGCTCGGTTGCGACCAACCATCCTGGAACTCGGAGGCTCTGTCGAGGAGCTAGAGAGTTCGCGCTTAGCTGGCCGCAGTCGTGCCGCGTCCATCAGTGCTGGGGATTGGGAAGGATTCGTCCGTGTCCTGAACAAGGTAGGCGAGCCGCTGACAAATCGTCAACGCGAGGTTTCGGAAATCGCGCCCCAGCCATACCGCGAACTTGCGCTGTCGATGAAGATACACGGGGAATCCATCCAGGACTTTACAGATCGGGAACTGGCCGGCGATTCGGCCCATTCAATCGACAGCGTGGTTCTGCAGCTCAAATTTCCCTTGCGACGCTCATGAAGCATCTGGGTTTGCCAATGTTCCGGATCCGCCGAAGCGATCGTGCGGTTGCCGCGGACTGGGACTCGCCGATCCTGCGGGCGAGCACATGCGGCTACGAGCAGCCGCTTCGCGGAAGCGAGGTGATGATCGCGATCGTCGACTCAGGGTCGACTCTCGCGGTTTAAGCCGAGCGGCTCAGTGCGGCCATCAGCGGACCTTCGTTGATGTCCGCTCTCCGCTCATCCACGCGCAACTCCGGCTGACTAGAGTAAACCTAGAAGCACAAGCCAACGCCGAATCACGCGTTCAGAGAGCGGGCGATGGCGTCGCAGCGAAGAACTCCATTGCCGCGGATACACCGCTATCGGCGAGAGGGACGCCAGTGAGTTTCAGCCCCATCTCGACGCCCGCAAGCGTGGCCATCAGCGTCAGATCGTTGCAGTCGCCCAGGTGGCCGATGCGGAACATGCGACCCTTCAGCTTGCCCAAGCCGGTACCCAGTGACAGGTCGAAGCGCCCGTGGATGAGTTGGCGCATCGCGTCGGCGTCGACGCCGCGCGGCGTGATCACGCCGGTCAGCACGGGCGAATACACCGCCGGGTCGGCGCACTGGATCGGCAGGCCCCACGCCTGTACCGCGGCGCGCACGCCACTGGCCCAGCGCTGGTGGCGTGTGAAGACCGCCGGCAGCCCTTGCTCGAGCAGCATCTCCAGTGCTTCGCTCAGGCCATACAGCAGGTTCGTGTTCGGCGTGTACGGCCAGTAGCCGGCGGCGCTCATCTCCACGATCTCGTCCCAGGCCCAGTACGAACGCGGCAGGCGCGCCGTTTTGCTGCGCTCCAGCGCCTTCGGCGAGAGCGCGTTGAAGCTGATCCCGGGCGGCAGCATCAGCCCCTTCTGCGAACCGCTGACCGTGACGTCGACACCCCATTCGTCATGGCGATAGTCGGCGCTGGCCAAGCCCGAGATGGTGTCGACTATCAGCAGCGCAGGGTGGCGTGCTGCGTCGATCGCGCGCCGCACTGCGGCGATGTCGCTGGTGACGCCCGTCGAAGTCTCGTTGTGTACGACGCACACGGCCTGGATGCGGTGGGTGCTGTCCTTGCGCAGGCGCTCCTCGATCAGCGCCGCGTCGACGCCGTGGCGCCAGGCATTTGGCAACCCGGTGGCCGTGTCGATGCCCGGCAGGGCGAGGAATTCCGGCTCGAGGCCGAGCCTGAGCGCCATCTTCTGCCACAGCGCTGCGAAGTGGCCAGTCTCGACCATCAGCACGGCATCGCCTGCGCTCATCGTGTTGACGAGCGCGGCTTCCCAGGCGCCCGTGCCCGACGCCGGGTAGATCGCCACCGGGTGCCGAGTCTGGAAGACCTGCTGCATGCCGCTGATGACCTTCTTGCCGAGCACGCCGAACTCGGGGCCGCGGTGATCGATCGTCGGCAGGCTGACGGCGCGGAGGATGCGGTCGGGCACCGGGCTCGGCCCGGGGATCTGCAGGAAGTGGCGCCCGCTCGGATGGTGGTCTAAAGAGATCATCGTGGGTAGCTCCTCGTGGTTGGAAGTCGGGCCGCTCAGAGCTGCACGACCGCTTTGCCGATGCCCGGGAATTCGGCGACAACCCGGTCCCCGGCCACCGCTAGGGGGAGACCGCACCAAGTGCCGGTGGTGACGACCGTGCCGGCCCGCAAGACGCTACCGTCGCGCGTGGCGTGGCGCAGCCAGCCCGGGAGCACGAACGCAGGGTCGCCCATCGCGTGGGTGCCGCGAAAGGTCCGCGGCGCGGCGTCGCCGATCGAGACAACGCAGCTCTGTGCGGCCCAGTCGCGGGTCGCGAACGGGACCCATTCGCCAAGCACCAGCGCGCCGTGCGACTGCAGATCGGCAAGCTTGGCGAGCGGCGGCGCGTTGAGGCCCTCGATCCAGCGCGAGTCGACCAGCTCGATCGAGACGCACATCGCATCGATCAGCGCACTGGCTGTGGTTACATCGAGCGTGGCGGCGAGCGCGGCATCGACATCGCTTCCCAGGCGCAGTGCGACCTCGGCCTCGATGCCGCGGAAATGGAAGGACCACGACCGCGCGCGCGCGTCGGCCGGGCTTTCCCATACGCCGTCCGGCGGCAGCGGCGCGTGCGTGAGCACTGCGTCGCGCGAGGGTCCGCCGGATTTCCAGTGGCGCGGTGTGCCACCGCCAAACCAACCGAGGGCCTGCGCCACACGGGCCTGCACCGCATAGGCTGCGGCGGCATCGGGAAGCGGCACGTCGACAGCGCCTATCGTCTGCTGGGCGCGGCGGGCTTGCAGCAGCGCCCTCACGGCGGCATCGATTAGGGTCATGGCGGCGGGCGCGTCTCAAAGGGCGGGCCAGCGATCGCTCCAAGGGTCGAGTGTCTCGTAAGCGGCACCCAGGTCGAGCAGCAGGTCGTCGTGGCCATACGGGCCGATCAATTGGATGCCGATCGGCAGGCCCTCGCGAGACGGCCGCGCCGGCAGCGCCAGGCCCGGCAGCCCTGCGGCGTTGACCCAGCCGGTGTACGCAGCGTGGCCGCGCGGGCCGACCGCCTGGCCGTCGATGTGCGGCGGGTAAGGCTCGTGTGCCGGCCAGGGCAGCGCCGCGGCCGCGGGCATCACGATCACGTCGACGCGCTCGAACAACGTCGCACACTCGCGCCGCAGGTGCGTGACGTGTTCCAAGATTTGCCATACCCGCGCGCCGGATACGCGACGTCCGGCGTCGGCCACATCGCGGTACTTCGCGCTCGCCAGTGCCTCCCAGTCGGGATGCTGTTCGAACATTGCCGCCAGGCCCACCTGACCAATTTGCGGCCAGACCTCCATCAAGAAGCTGACGTCCAGCGGCAGCGCGCCGAACTCGACCCGGTGGCCGAGCACCTCGAATTGCTGCACGGCGTCGCGGCAGCTCGCGGCGATCTGCGAGTCCAGCGGGTTGGCATTCAGGTGCTCGACGTAGAGCACGCGCAGCGTGCCCTGCGCGCGCTCTTGCCGGGCCGCGTAGGCCGCTGCCATCGACGAGCGGTCGACGGCCGACGCGCCGCGCACGGCATCGAACAGCAGCCGTGCGTCGGCCACCGTGCGCGCCACCGGGCCGATGCAGTCGAAGTCGAGCAGCAGTCCCGGCAAGGTGTGGTGGCGCGGCCAAGCGCTGAGCGAGGGCTTGAGACCGACCAGCCCGGTGTGCGAGGCCGGGCGGCGGATCGAACCGCCGCCGTCCTGCGCGATCGCAACCGGGCCGATGCCGGCCGCCACAGCAGCCACCGCGCCGCCGCTCGAACCGCCCGGTGTGAGCGCCGGATCCCACGGGTTGCCGGTCACGCCGAACAGCGAATTGCCGGTGTAGCCGTCGTTGGCGAATTCCGGTACGTTGGTCTTGCCGATCAGCAGTGCGCCGCCGGCCAATGCGCGGCCGGCGGCGAGCTCGTCGTGCGCCGGGCGGTGGTCGCGCAGCGCGGCCGTGCCGCAGCTCGTCGGCAGCCCGGCAGTGAACAGGCTGTCCTTCACAGTGATCGGAATGCCGTCCAGCGTCGACAGTGGCGCGCGTTGCGCGAAGCGCTCGGTCGCCGCCGCGGCCTCGGACAGCACGGCGTCATCGCGCCGCGCGATCACGGCATTCAAGCGCGGGTTGACCGCATCCATGCGTGCCAGCACAGCCTGCGCCACCGCCACCGGCGTGAGGCTGCGCTCGCGGTAGCGGCGCTGCAGTTCGGTGGCGGACAGTCGCCAGAGGTTCTCGTCAGCCACCGGCCGCTCTCCTACATGTGCGCGGGCAGCCACGTCACCAGCTGCGGCAGCACCATCAGCAGCAGCGTGAACAGGATCATGATCACCGCATAGGGCAGCGCGCCCCAGATGGCGTCTTCGATGCCGCCCTTGTCCGGGCGGATGCCGTGCACCACGAATAGGTTCATGCCCACCGGTGGCGTGATCAGGCCCAGCTCGCACATCAGCACGATGAAGATGCCGTACCAGATCGGGTCGACGCCAAGTGCCGTGGCGATCGGATACGTGATGGGGATGGTCGCGACCTGCATCGACAGCACGTCCATGAACATGCCCAGGATCAGGTAGAACACGATCAGCACTAGGATGAGGCCGCTGGCCGACAGGCCCAAGCTGGTCACCCATTTCGTCATCGCCTCGGCCACGCCCGACAGGCTGATCGCCAGGTTCAGGATGAAGGCCGCCATGATGATGAACAAGATCATGCCGCTCACGCGCGCGGTGGAGATGAAGCAGGTGCGCATCACCTCCCTCGTGAGCTTGCCCGATTGCCACACGAAGAACATCGCGGCCATGCAGCCGAGCGCCGCGCTCTCGGTCGCGGTCGCGACGCCGGTGTACAGGCTGCCCATGACGATGCCGAACACCACGGCCGGTGCGATGAGGAAGCGCAGCGCGCTGATGCGCTCTTTCATCGGCACGGGCGGCTCGCGCATCGGCTTGCCGCCCAGCACGTTGGAGAGGTATATCCACACCATGAAGAACGCGGTAAGCAACAAGCCCGGGATGATGCCGGCGATGAACAGCTTGCCGATCGAGTTGTTGGTGAGCGACCCGTACACGATCATGTTCACGCTGGGCGGGATCAGGATCCCCAAGGTGCCGCCGGCGGCGAGCGACCCCAGCGACTCACGCATCGAGTAGCCGCGCTTGTGCAGCGACGGCAGCGCCACGGTACCGATGGTGGCCGCGGTGGCCACCGAGGAACCCGAGGTCGCCGCGAACAGCGCGCAGCTGCCGATGTTGGTGTGCAGCAGCCCGCCGGGCAGGTTGCCCAGCCACGCCGACAGCGCGACATACATGCGATCTGCGATGCCGGAGCGAAGCAGCAGCTCGCCCAGCAGCACGAACAGCGGGATGCATGTCAGCAGCGAGTCGTTCTGCACACCCCAGATCACCGGCGCGATCGAATCGAGGAAGGGCGTACCGAAGGCCGCAATGCCGCCGATCACGCCGATGGCCGCCATCGACGTGGCGATCGGCATGCCGAACAGCATCATCGCGAGCATCGCGAAGAATGCGATGGACACATACACCAAGTTCATGCCTTCGCTCCTTCGTCGCCGGTGTGGCGCTGGGCCAGGTCATCCAGCTCCTCTTTCAACTCTTCCTTGGCGCTCTTCGGCTGGAACTCGTGCAGCACGTCGTCTATGCGGCCGGTGAACAGCAGAAAAGTGGCGCGCAAGGCATAGCCTGTGGCGAGCAGCGAGAAGATCACCAGGCCCACGTACCAGACCGCCTGCGGATAGATGAGCGGCGTAGCCCACGGGGTCTGGGCGGTGCTGTGGTACTGCAGGGTGTCGGTAACCACTTTCAGGGCCACCCAGTCGATGAAGATCGCAAGAGCCGCAATCGAGACGATCGCCATCCAGTTGAGCGCGGCCTGCGCCTTGCGGGGCAGCAATTCATGGAACACGTCCACGCGGATGTGGTTGCGCCCCATCAGCGCCAGGCTGAAGGCGATGGTCGAACCGACCGCCAGCGCATACCCGCCCAGCTCGTCGGCGCCCTGCAGCGAGACGTTGAACAGCTTGCGCGAGGCCGTCTCGACGGTGACGAGCACTGCCAGGCCGAGGAACACCGCTCCGAAAACGGTCGCCAGCGTCGTCTCGACGTGCTCCTTCACAGAAGCCTTGGCCTGGGTGTCGGTGGCCCTAGGCGCGCCCCCGATGTCTTTGCGATCGAGAGCCACGTTCATTTCATCCCCAACGCCGGCGCGACCGTGGCGTGCCAATTCTTGGAGCAGTCGGGGTTCGACTTGTCGCAGACTTCAGCCCACACCGGCAGCGACACCTTCGTCACGGCGCTGCGCACCAGCTCCAGATCGGCGGGAGTCACCGGCACGTTCACAAGCTTGAACTTCTTGCCGGTCGTGCAAGGGTCCTTGCCCGCGTTGCAGTTCAGCGCGTCCTGGAACAGCTCCTCAGAGTACTTCCAGACCTCTTCGGTCTGCGCGTCGAATGCTGCCTTCAGCTTGACCTGCTGGTCAGGCTTGAGGCTGTTCCAGGCTTTCATCGTGATCGCATAGCCGTTCGTCGCCATCTGGAATCCCACCGGCAGCTGGTGTGTCGTCACCTCGGGCCAGCCCGCCGAGTTGGCGCTGCTCGGGCCGGTGATCGCGCAGTCGACGACGCCCAGCGACAGCGACTGGTGCGTGTCGGCGAACGAGAGTGGCACCGGCGTGCCGCCGACGAGCTCGATGAACTTGGCCAGGTTCTGGTCGTAGACCCGCACCTTCAGGCCCTTCACATCCGCGAGCTTGGTGATCGGCTTCTTGCAGAACAGAATCTGCGGGCCGAACGGCCATATGCCGAGCAGCTTCACATTGAACTGCTGCTGCAGGCGCGCATCGACGGTGTCGAAGTAAGCCTTGGAGACCTTGCGGGCCGTGGCGTAGTCGGGGCTTGCGCCGACCAGGTCGAGACCGAGGATCGTCGGCTCGTCGCGCGAGTTCTGCGACACGCGCAGCGACACGATGTCGAACAGACCGGCCTTCATTACGCGCAGCTGCTCGGTGTCCTTGATGCCGAGCGTGTCGATCGGCTTGTAGTCGACGTCGATCGGAAGGCCAGTCCTTTCGGCGAAGTGCTCGAAGAACGGCTGCTCCTTGTTCTTCTGGATCAGTCCTGTGGCCAGCGGCTGGCCGATGGCCTTGAACTTGATGCGCTCCTGCGCCTGCGCTGGCAGCATGACTGCGAGAGCGGCTGCGACGGCGAGCGCGGCGCGGCAAATGGTCTTCATGGCGTTTCTCTCCTGGGGTTTTCTGGGGGGACTCGAGTGCTCGATAGCGGATGAGGTCAGGCTAGGCGCCGCAGCAGCGCCTCGATGGACGCAGGCAGGCCGCAGTTCGGCTTTTCGGGCGGGTGCGCGAAGCTGCCCTGCGTCGCGCGACCGGGTTGCAACGCCAACAGGGTCTCCGCGTGCCTTACGGCGCTGGACACACCGTCGACGACCGGCACCGGGAGCCGACCGCGCACGTTCCGTGCCAATCCGGCGAGCGGCGCGCCGGCGAGCACGATGACGTCGGCCCCGTCCTCCGCGACGCAGCGCTCGGCAAGCGCGACCAGGCGGTCGCCTTGATCGTCCTGCACGGTGCCGATGTCTGCCAACGCTTCGTCGAGGCCGCGGATGCTCGCAAGCCGGCCTTCCAATCCGTTGGCTTGCACCGTCTCGCGGTACCACGCGCGGATGCGCTGCGAGATCGCGACGATCGAGAATCGCTGGCCAAGCAGGCCGGCGCTAGCCAGCGCGGCTTCGGTGAGACCGGTCACGGGGCAGGGAAGCACCTCGCGGAGCGCGGCCAGGCCAGGGTCGCCGAAGGCGGCGACGACGAGGGCGTCGTATCGTCCCAGGTGTTCGCCAGCGAGCTGCGCAGTGGCATACGCACCGAGCAGCGCCTCGAACCGGGTCTCGATGTAGGCCACGCCAAAGGGCGCGGTGAGCACCTCGATCTCGGTGCCCGACGATGCGCTGCGCCGCGCCTCGGCGCCAATCAGCGCCGAGACGCTGGCGGAGGTGTTGGGGTTGATCAGCAGCAGCCGCGTCATGGCTGGGCTCCAGGGCGCGGCGGCACGAGCGACGGGGCGCCGCAGACGAGGAAACGTCCCCGGCCGGCGCGTCCGCGGAAGGCGCCATCCCAGACGACTTCTCCGCGGGTGATGGTCACGCCCGGCCAGGCGCGCAGCGTGTGGCCTTCATAGGGCGTGTAGTCGACGTCATGATGCAGATCTGCATTGGTCAGCACGAACTCCCGTTCCTCCCAGATCACGAGGTCCGCATCACTGCCGACCGCGATCGTGCCCTTGCGCGGGTGCAGGCCGTACGCCTTGGCTGGGCCAGTGGAGGTCAATTCGACGAAGCGGTTCAACGTGATGCGGCCGCCGAGGACGCCTTCCGAGTACAGCAGCGGCAGACGCGTCTCGATGCCGGGAATGCCGTTCGGGATGTGGCGGAAAGCGACTTCGTTGCCACCGGGCTTCTTGCCCTCGGGGGCGTCGTAGCGAAAGGGTGCGTGGTCCGAGCTGAAGACGGTGAACGTGCCGTCGTTCAGACCGTCCCAGATCACCTCCTGGTTCGCCTTGTCGCGCGGCGGCGGGCTGCACACGCAGCGGGCACCGTGGTAGCTGTCGTCGATGCCGAGGTCCGCCGCTGTGAGAAACAGGTACTGCGGGCAGGTCTCGGCGAAGACCTTGAGCCCGTGCGCACGCGCCCAGCGGATCTGCTCGACCGCCTCGCGCCCCGAGACGTGGACGATGAGGATGGGCACGTCGACCAGCTCGGCCAGCGAGATCGCGCGATGGGTGGCCTCGCGTTCCACCAGCATCGGCCGCGAGTGCGCGTGGAAGCGCGGCGCGGTGCGCCCGGCCGCCTCGAGCTTCTTCGTCAACCATTCGATGGCGTCGGCATTCTCGGCGTGGATCATCGCCATCGCACCCTCCTGCCGCGCCACTGCCAGCACGTCCAGGATCTGGCCGTCGTCGAGCTTCAGATCGTCGTAGGTCATGTAGATCTTGAAGGACGTGTAGCCCTCGCGGATCAGCGCCGGCAATTCCTCGTTCAGCACCTCGGCGGTGGGATCGCTGACGATCAGGTGGAAGGCGTAGTCGACATGCGCGCGGCCTTCGGCGCGATGGTGGTAGTCGGCCACGGCCGCGCGGAGCGACTGGCCCTTTTGCTGGGCCGCAAACGGGATGACCGTCGTCGTCCCGCCGCACGCCGCACTGCGCGTGCCGCTGTCGAATCCGTCCGCCATGCGGACCGGCGCCTCCATCGGCTGGTCGAGGTGACAGTGCGCGTCGACGCCGCCCGGGGTCACCACCCGACCTGCAGCGTCGATCTCTTGGTTGCCGGCCGCGAGCGAAGCGCCGAGCTGAGTGATCCGCCCGTCGATGATGCCGATATCCGCATCGAAGGTGTCGCTCGCTGTGGCGACGCGGGCATTGCGGACGACCAGGTCGAATGCCGAAGTGCTCGACACTGGTGCGGAGAAATCAATGCGGGCACGTTTCTGACCGCTTCCAAGGATGGGGGCGTTCACGCTAAGGGAGTCTTGAGTTACGGCACACGCCGCTACACAGGCGCTTCGTCCGGCAGGAAAGTCAGTCGGGGCGGAATGTCGACATCCTCGTTGACAAACCTGTTTGTCAGCATAAGTGTTTACACTATTGTTGACAATTTGCACGGCTGTGCGTGATCATCAGCGACGGCCTGGGGGCAAGAGCACGCATGACTTCCACTCTTCGACTGGGCGTGCTGACGCCTTCTTCAAACACTGCGCTCGAGCCGCTGACCAGCGCGCTCGCCGCCGCCGTGCACGGATGCAGCGCACATTTCTCGCGCTTCAAGGTGACAGAGATCGGGCTGTCGGCGCTGGCGATGGGGCAGTTCGATGACAGCAAGATCCTGGCCGCGGCCGAGCTGCTGGCCGATGCCAAGGTCGACGTAATCGGGTGGAGCGGTACTTCGGCTGGCTGGCTCGGTTTCGATGCCGATCGACGGCTGGTGGAGCGCATCAGGGAACGCACCGGGATCGCGGCGACGACCGCGGTGCTGGCGTTGAACGAGCTGCTCGCGATCCGCGGCATCCGCCGGCTCGCGCTCGTGACGCCTTATACGGCGGACGTGCAGCAGCGCATCATCGACAACTACCGTTCGCTCGGCGTCGAGGTGGTCGCCGAGCGGCACCTCGACATCAGTGTCAATCACGACTTCGCTCTCGTCGAGCCCGATCGACTGAAAGCCTTGATGCGCGAAGTGGCCGCCTCTCGTCCGGATGCGATCGCCACCTACTGCACCAACCTGCGCGCGGCCAATCTGGCCGAGGCGATCGAATCCGAGCTCGACATTCCTCTGCTCGATACCGTCAGCACCACAGTCTGGGGTCAGCTGCGCGCGGCAAAGGCAGATCCCTCCCAGGTCCGAGGGTGGGGCCGATTGTTCCAATGGCACTGAGTCGCAAACCGGCGCCGCGAGCCTCTGCCGTGCTGGCCACGCTCGACGCGGTCACGGCGATCAAACGTGCCCGCAAGTCGGTCTCCGCGGCGCGGCCAGAGCGCGAGAACACGCACGACGAGATCTACGAGAGGATCTACAACGCGATTCTCGAGCACCGGCTACCGCCGGGAACCAAGCTCGTCGAAGAGCGCTTGGCCGAGATCTTTGGAACGAGTCGCGCGCGCATCCGTGAGGTGCTCGCGCGACTGGCGCACGAACAGATCGTCGAGCTGTTCCCGCAACGCGGCGCGTACGTGGCCAAGCCTTCCGCCGAGCAGGCGCGCGACGTGTTCGAAGCGCGCCGCCTGATCGAGCCGGCGGTCGTGCGACGCCTGATCGAAACCCTCACGCCCGAGAAACTGACCCGCCTTCGTCAGCATCAGGAGCTGGAGCTCGATGCCAGGCGCCGCGACGACAAGCGAGCGGTGATTCGCCTCTCCGGCGAGTTCCACTCGGTGGCTGCCGAGCTGGCGGGCAACTCGGCACTTGCGCGCAACATGCGCGAGCTCTCCGTACTGACGTGCCTGATGATCTTTTTGTACGACGCGCCGACCGCGACGAGCTGCCGAGCCGACGAGCACTCGCAGATCATCGAAGCCATCGGCAAGAGGGACGCGGCCCGCGCCGAACGGCTGATGCTGCAGCACCTCGATCACATCGAGAGCAGCATGAAGCTGGACATCTCGACGGAGACCGTCGACCTCGAAGCAGTCTTCAAGAAATGAGCGCCCGGCCTGCCAAGCTGATTGCTCGCCGTGGACCGGTCGGCTATCCCACGACATTCGGTTCGTCAGCTTCGGGCGATCAATCTCCCGGTGCGAATGTCCGCGATGGGTCGACTGCGGGTTCTTGAACTTCCGATGGCGATGGCTAATACCTGCCATTCGCGTTAGCGCGTCGAATAGCCGACGTTCGGGTAGGTCCCGGGTCCGGCCAGTACCGGACGGCCACAAGGACTTAGCGGCCCTGCTTCGGGCGTGGCGGGCGCCCGGAGTGACGCTCGCTTCGGCCGGCCAGATCGGAAGCGCAGCGCCGCGAGCGAAGGCCGGTCAGTTCGTCAAGCGTCCGCCGTTCGCGCGAAGCGTGAAGGGATGGGGGACGCGAGCCCCGGGCGCGGGAGGCCGCTTGATCATGGCGCTGTGCATCGCACGGCGGCGGGTGTCTAGGGTCGGCGCTTAAATTTCGTCAAAAGTGGTCGCGGCCGACCTCTCGAAGGGGGTGTAAGTTCGTCAAGAACTTCCGACACGTCCACATTCCATGGAAACAACGACAACCCGACAAGTGACCGCAAAGTCGACCCGGTCAGGTGCCTCCTCGGCTCTCGGGTTCGCGAACAACGAATCAATTCGCCTGGCGCCGACGAATCCGCGACGCCCCGTAAGCCCTCTAGCTCCTCCGCCGCTGGCCGAGCCGGCGGTATACGTGACGATTCCGCTCGCGGCCAGCCTGACTGGCTATTCTGCCAAGGCGATTCGTCGCAAGATAGAGAGCGGAGTCTGGGTTGAAGGCCGCGAAATTCGCCGAGCACCGGACGGACATGTGCTCGTCAGCATGAAAGGGTATCGACAGTGGGTCGAACGGGGTCGGGCATAGAAGTCCGCGCGCGCAGCATTCGGTTGGTGTTCGTCTACCTCGGCCAGCCACGCCGAGAAACGATCAGGGTCGACGGGGACCCATTGCCGCCGACGCCCGCGAACATCAAGTACGTCCGCGGACTGTCAGCTGATCTCAGAAAGCGCCTCGCCCGCGGCGTTTTCGACGACGCTGCGTACTGCGAGTTCTTTCCGGAGTCGGAATTTGCTCGATCCATGGCGATGTCCGCTCAGCAAAGCTTGCTCGAGTCCGAATCGGAGCTCGAAGAAGGCACGTTCGGTGCGCTCGCCGATCTTTGGCTGATGTCAAAGGGTCGGCTCGCGGATGCCACCCGCGACCAGTACGCGACAGCAGTCCGGTTTTGGAAGTCGCTGTTTGGCGCAGATACGCCGATCAGCGCCCTCACCGACAAGCTCGTCGCGGCAAGGCTCGGCGGGCACCGCTGGAAGTCGCCCAAAGTCCACAACAACTACCTGATCGCGCTCCGCGGAATCTTCGCGCTCGAATACCGTGGTCGACGATCTCTCGACAGCCCGATGATCGGCGTCGAAAACATGCCGGTCGTCAAGAAGCTTCCTGACCCGCTCAGCGCTTTCGAGCGTGACCGGATCCTCGCCGACATGGCCAAGCACTATGACCAGCGCGTGGCGGCCTACTACCAGTTCATGTTCTACACCGGCATGCGGCCAGAGGAGGCGATCGCTCTGCGCTGGTCCGACATCGATTTCAGCTCCGGAACGGCTCGCGTCCAACGCGTGCGCACGTTCAGGGGCAGCGAGCGAGAAGGCTCGAAGACACATGCGCAACGCGACGTCGACCTCGTACCACGGGCGCTCGAGGCCCTTGCCGCGATGAAGCCGTATACGTTCCTGAAGCGCGGCCACGGCGACCGCGAGGCCGATGTCTTCGAGAATCCAGTGACTGCCTCAGGATGGCACGACGAGCGCAGCCAACGTGATCACTACTGGACCCCGACGCTGCGCAGGCTTGGCATTCGCAAGCGTCGCTCGTATTCGACGCGGCACACATACTGCACCGTGGCGTTGATGGGAGGTGTCAACCCGGCGTACATCGCAGCGCAAGCAGGCCACAGCCCGAAGATGCTGCTCGAGGTCTATGCGCGCTGGATCGCAGGGGCCGATGGCGGCGAGGAAAGAAGGCGGCTCACCGCGGCCATGGAAGGCGAGGTTTTCGCGACCGGTTCGAAGGAATTCTTCCCCAGAACCTCGAAAATTCTTCCCCAGACCGATATGTCCACCAATGAAAAAGCCGGCAATCCCAATGAAATCAAGGACTTGCCGGCTCTCGAAGGTGGTAGGCGCGATTGGACTCGAACCAACGACCCCCACCATGTCAAGGTGGTGCTCTAACCAGCTGAGCTACGCGCCTGCGAAGGGCGAAACTATACCAGCGTGGCGGCGAGCCCCGGCGCTGCCGCGTAGGCTGCGGGCATCGTTCCCGAACGCTGCCTGCGAACCGCCATGAAGTCCTCCGCCGCCTCGCTGTGGATCGCCTTGCTCTGCCTCCCGGCCCTGGCCGCTGCCGAGCCGATCGGCGAAGTCGATACCGTGTTCAAGTTCATCGGCCCCGATCACAAGATCGTCGTCGACGCGCACGACGACCCGAAGGTCAACGGCGTGACCTGCTACGTGTCGCGCGCCAAGACCGGCGGCATCAGCGGCGCGCTCGGCCTTGCCGAGGACAAGTCTGAGGCGTCGATCGCCTGCCGTCAGGTCGGCCCCATCGCCTTCGTCGGCAAGCCGCTCGAGCTGCGCGAGGAGGTGTTCAACGAGCGCATCTCGCTGGTCTTCAAGCGCCTGCGCGTCGTCCGCATGGTCGACCGCAAGCGCAATGCGCTCGTCTACATGACCTACTCGGATCGCGTCATCGAGGGCTCGCCGCAGAACAGCGTCACCGCCGTGCCGGTCGACCGCGCGACGCCGATTCCGGTGCGCTGACCCGCGCCCTTGCGGCCTCAGCGGCGCCGGGCCGAGCGCACGCCGGGGATGCGACACACCAGCGCGAGCGCGGCGGCGAGCTTCGAGGCGTCGGCGACCTCGACCGTGAAGGTCATGAACGCGGTCCCGCCCGCGCCGTCGCGAACCGATTGCGAGCGCACCCCGGTGACGTTGATCTTCTCCTTGGCGAGCACCTCGGAGACGTCGCGCAGCAGGCCGCTGCGATCGCTCGCCTCGACGCTGACGTCGACCGGGTAGAGGACCGGACGGCCGGGATCGGCGCTGCCCCAGGCGACATCGATGACGCGCTCGGCCGAGCGTGCGACGAGCTCGCGCAGGTTGGTGCAGCCGACGCGATGGACGGCGACGCCCTTGCCGCGCGTGACATAGCCGGCGATCGCGTCGGGCGGGGCCGGCCTGCAGCAGCGCGCCAGCGCCGTCAGCAGCGAGCCGACGCCGACGACGAGGACGCCACCCCCGCCGGCCGGCGAGCGCGACGGCCTGAGCGCGATGTCGTCGGCATCGCTCTTCGGCGGCGGCGCCGGACGCAGCAGCGCCTCGATGCTCTTCAGCGAAAGCTCGTCCTTGCCGACGACCTCGAACAAGGCGTCGGCGCTGCGAAAGCCGAGGCGCGTCGCGAGCTCGGCGTGCTTGAGCGCGGTTCGCCCCTCGCGCTGCAGGAGCTTCTCGACCGCGTCGCGGCCGCGCGCGATGGTCGCCGCCTGCGCCTGCGCGTTGAACCAGGATCGAACTTTGGCCTTCGAGCGCGCGCTCTGCAGGTAGCCGAGCTCCGGATTGAGCCAGTCGAGCGACGGCCCGCCGACCTTGGCGGCGGTCACCTCGACCATCTGGCCGCTTTGCAACGGCGTGTTCAGCGGCACGATCGTGCCGTCGACCTTGGCGCCGCGGCAGCGATGGCCGAGATCGGTGTGGACGGCGTACGCGAAGTCGATCGGCGTCGCCCCCGCGGCGAGCTCGACCACCGCGGCCTGCGGCGTGAAGACGTAGATGCGATCGTCGAACGCGACCCGCGCCGGTTCGGCAGCGGCGGGGTCGTCGCCGCCCGGGGCTTGCTCGGTCGCGCCGTCGCTGGCGAGATCGCGTTCCCAGGCGAGCAGCTGGCGCAGGACGACGAGCCGTGCCTGCGCCACCTTGGCCTCGAACGAGCCGCCGGCGCTGATCGCCGCGTTGGCGGCGTCGGCTTCCTTGTAGGCCCAGTGCGCCGACACGCCGTACTCGGCATGCTCGTGCATCTCGGCGGTGCGGATCTGGATCTCGACCGCGCCGCCGTCGTCGCCTTCGACGACGGTGTGCAGCGAGCGGTATCCGTTCGCCTTCGGCCGCGCGATGTAGTCGTCGAGCTCGCCGGCGATCGCGCGATAGCGCTCGTGGACGCGACCGAGCACGGCATAGCACGCGGCGACGTCCCTGGCGATCACGCGCAGGGCGATGACGTCGAGCACCTTCGCGAAGCCGAGGTGCTTCCTGCGCATCTTCTTCCAGATGCTGTAGAGATGCTTCGGCCGGCCGTGCACTTCGACCGCGAGGCCATGCGCGGCCAGGTCGGCAGCCAGGCTCGCGCGCATCGCCGCGACGCGCGCCTCGCGATCGGCGCGCGTCTCGTCGAGCAATCGGGCGATCGTTCGGTACTGCTCGGGATCGAGGAAGCGGAACGCGAGGTCCTCGAGCTCCCACTTGATCTGCCAGATGCCGAGCCGATTCGCGAGTGGCGCGAACACCTGCATCGCCTCGGCGGCGAGATCGGGCGGGCACGGCGTCTTGCTCGCCGCGAAGAAACGCAGCGTCTGCAATCGCGAGGCGAGCCGCAGCAGGACCACGCGCAGGTCGCGCGAGAACGCGAGCAGCATCTTGCGGACCCGCTCGACCTGGAGCGCGCGTCCGGCGCCGTCGAGCCGCGCCCCTTGCGCCGCGCGCTGCAGCGCGCCGAGCTTCCTGGCGTGCGCGACGAGCGCCGCCTGCGACGCGCCGAACAGCGGCGTCAGCACCGCGTCGGGCTCGCCCAACTCGTCGGCGGCGTGGACGAGGTAGGCAGCGGCGCAGAGCGGCGGCGCGGCGCCGATCGCGGCCAGGATCGCGGCGACGCCGTCGCCGTGGGCGAGGACGCCCTCGCCCGTCGGCAGCTCGCGGCCGATGACGAGCGGCGCGGTGAAGGCGCGGGCGCGTGCGACCTCGTTGCCGCCGCCCGGGCCGTCCGACTGCGGGTCGAGCAGGCGAACGATCGGCGCCGTCGCCTCGGCCACGGCCGCTGCGGTCTTCACCGTGCTCCGAGCGCGACCATCACGCGCCTTCTTGCAGGAACTCCCGCACGACGGCGACCTGGTCGGGTGCGACGATCGTCGGCGCGTGGCCGACTCCGGCGAACTCGTGCACGCGCGCCTTCGGCCCGCGCGCCGCCATCGCCGCCGCCGTCGCCGGCGCGAGGACGTCGGACTCGGCGCCGCGCAGAACGAGCGTCGGGCAGCGGATGGCGTCGTACGCGGCCCACAGCGCCGCCTCGCCGGCGCTCGCGGCGGCAGGCGTCACGGCGCGCAGCGGCACGCCGATCGCGGGATCGTAGTGAAGACGGATGCGATCGCCGTCCTTGCGCAGCATCGGCCGGGTAAACGCCAGCCACTGCTCGCGGCTGTGCGGCCCGAACCCCTGCGAGATCGTGAGCAGGTAGTCGGCGGCCTCGTCCTCGCTCGCCCAGGTCAGCGGCAAGCCGACGTACGACGCGATGCGAGCGATCCCGGCCGCATCGATCGCCGGCCCGACGTCGTTGAGCACGAGCTGCGAGATCGGCGAATTCGGCAGCGCGGCGAGTCCGATGCCGATCAGGCCGCCCATCGAGGTGCCGAACCAGTGCACAGTGGTTGCGTCGAGGCGGGCGAGCAGCGTCACCATGTCGGCGACGTAGGTCGTGATGCCATAGGCGGTGGGATCGGCGAGGCGATCCGACTCGCCGCGGCCGACGACGTCGGGGCAGACGACGCGCCAGCCCTCCTGCAGCGCCCGCGCGAGCGCGTCGAAGTCGCGACCCTGACGCGTCAGGCCGTGGGCGCAGACGAGGACGCGATCGCTCGCACCGCCGGCGCGCTCCCACTGCCAGTAGGCCATGCGATGCAGGCCGCGGCCGTCGAGGCACTGGACGTAGCGAAGGGTCGGTTCGGTCATGGCCTTCGTCACTTCATCTGGATCGTGCCGTTGACCGTCGCGGTCACGACCGCCCGGCCGGGCTCGACCGACAGCGCGTCGGCGGGGCTCGCGGCCGCGGCCTGCATGCGCATGACCGGCACCGGGCCGGGCTGGGGCTCGCTCGTCGCGACCGACACCTCGCGCACCGCGTAGCCGCCGTAGCCGAACAGCTTCGCGTAGCTGGTCGCCTTGGCGCCGAAGGCGGCGATCGCCTCGGCGACGATGTCGGCCTCGACACGCCGGCTCGCCTCGCGCGAAAGTCGGTAGCCGACGCGCGCGATCGTCATCGTCGTGATGCGACCGGTGAGCTGGCCGATGGCCGTCATGTCGCGGCCTTCGACGATCAGCTCGGTGCTGCCTTGCCAGCCGGTGATCGTCGGCGCGCGGCCCGCGCTCGTCGCGTTCGCATAGCGTGGATAGAGCGAGAAGTTGCCGGTCTGCACATCGACCTGGCCGGGCTTGGCCGCCTTCTTCGCTTCGGCGAGCGCCGCGTCGAGCGCTTGCTTCAGCTGCGCCTGCACGCTGTTGGCGTCGGCGCCTTCGCGCATGGTCGAGAACGTGACGGCGAGCACGTCTTTCGCGACCTCGACGCTCGCGTTCGCGCTCAGGCCGAGCACGCCTTGCGGCGGCGGCGTCTCGCCGCGCGCCACGTTCGCGAAGCTCGCGAGGCCGAGAAGAGAAGCGACCGCGGCCGCGCGAACGTTGCACTTCATGATGGATTGCTCGACATCGCCGAGATCACTTGTAACAGCTCGTCAGTGCAGCCCGGAATCGCCCGCAAAGCCGCGCAGAATCGCGATTGTTACAAATGGGGAATCGATGAACACAGCTGCCAACGCCCGCCCGGATCGGATCGTCGTCGTCGACGATGATGCCCGCATTCGCGACCTGCTGCGCCGCTACCTGAC
>Ga0163162_10000688_pt1 | contig 31284 bp, 27 predicted proteins | sample S55metaG_FD_115310 | JGI IMG/M metagenome (GOLD analysis project Ga0163162, IMG submission 115310) | Switchgrass rhizosphere microbial communities from Kellogg Biological Station, Michigan, USA - S5-5 metaG | ecosystem: Host-associated > Plants > Roots > Rhizosphere > Soil | place: USA... | reverse complement strand
TTCAAGCGAGAAAATCTGCCGGCTAAGCTCAGCGCCAATCGATCCGCCTGCGCCAGTGACCATCACTGTCTTGCCTTTGATACAACGCTCAAGCAGGTCCGGTTGCGCCGGGACCGAGTCGCGCCCCAGAAGGTCGGCGATATCCACTTCCTGGATGTCTTCGACCTTTACCCGGCCACTGGCCAGATCGGTGAAGTTGGGTACGCTTCGGATGTGAAGGGGGAAACGTTCCAGAATGGTGAGAATTTCCCGACGTCGTGCGCGGGTCGATGACGGGAGGGCCAGGAGGATTTCCTGGGCGCCGGTGACGTCGATCATCTGTTGGATGTGTTTGGGTTTGTAGACCTGCAACCCGGCGATCGAACGATCCGCGATGCTCGGATCATCATCGATAAACGCCACGGGGCGCATGGCTCGGCCCATGCGAAGTGCTGCGACAAGCTGATTGCCTGCTACGCCTGCGCCGTAGATGGCGACTTTGGTGAGGCCATCATCTCGGTTGGTGAAAGGTACGTGCTGGACGGCATTGAACCAGTCGCCCATGAAGTATTGACGCATGCACAGGCGGAGACCGCCGATGATGACGAGGCTGAGCCACCAGTAGTTGAAGATGATAGAGCGTGGGACGACGGCTTGGTGATTGCTGTACCAGTAGACGACGAGTGCCAGGATCAGGGACGAGAGACTGACAGCCTTGATGATGGCAATGAGGGCATCATTGCCGAAATAACGCATAACTGCGCGGTACATGCCGAAGCGGATAAACAGGGGAATAGCAATGACCGGTGCACTGACGAATAACCAGAAGTGGACCCTCAGCGGGTTATACATATCATCGATGCCGAGGCGGACGATGAACGCAAGCCAAAGAGAGGCCCAGACTAGAAAAACATCTGTGGCAACTTGAATCAGTCGTTTTTGCCTGCGTGGCAAACCAAGCAAAAAGGCGCGTATTTTATCCATAAACCTCAACCGACCAGGCCCGTTCCTTGACGAAATCCAGCGTCATTGTACGGAATAATCTGAAACCATTTAGAATTTTTCCAGCGATCAGCGCTTAACGGTCAACACTTCCACTTCCCCTGCGTGATATCTAACGGCTATCACCAGTAACGGGATGTAAGCCATTACCACCCCAAGCGCACCATCCAGCCCAAAAGAAGTCACGCAAAGTGCAAGGGGCAACAACCAGAACACATTGATCAAGGCTACCGCGGTCGTCACAGGCAAATGCCGTCCATGTTTGCGCGAGGCGTACTGATAAGCGTGGCTCCTATGGGCCTCATAGACCTTGTCACCACGCAACAGGCGTCGTAATAAGGTAAACGTCGCATCAACAATAAAGACACCGAGCAGGATCAGCCACACCCACAGAAAACGCGGTTCGACTGCTGTGGCCTGAAGCGACAGCACCCCCATAATGATTCCCAGGAAACCGCTTGCTGCGTCGCCCATGAAAATTTTCGCGGGTGGAAAATTCCAGAACAGGAACCCAAAGACCGACATCGACAGCAATAGAGGCGCCCAAATCAGATCCTGGTGCCCACTAACCCAGTAAAGCAGACAAGCTCCCAGGCACACACAAATAGCCTCAACGCTGGCGATGCCGTCAATCCCATCCATGAAGTTGTAAAGATTCAGCAGCCACACCAGATAAAACAACGCAAAAAAATCTCCGGCCCAGCGCAGGTTCAAGACCATCCCGGCGACTTCTATCGGCGCAAGCCCCCCCGTCCAGACCAGCACCCATGCAGCGCCGGCAAAATGGCCAAGCAAGCGCCAGCGGGCGGCAATGTGGCCATGGTCATCCATGAACCCCACGGCAGCCACCAGCAACCCGGCCCCCGCTGCCCCGAAAAAAAATCGGGAATCAACAAGCTCCCAGCCCCACATTACCGCCAGGGATATCAGAAAAGTTACTACGATTGAAACACCCCCGCCCCTCGGAGTCGGTACCGTATGCGAGCTGCGATCATTCGGCACATCCAGCATGCTGCGTGCCAGTGCATATCGACGCAGTACTGCAGTCAAAACAAAAGATAGGCCGCAGACAGTCGGTATGAACCACCAGAAAATCATTTATTACATCACTCCGAAAAAGTCGATACACGCGGCACACCCCCATGTGCGCAGAGGAGCGCCCAGAAGCGCAGTAGACCATTTGCACTGATATCGACCAGACGCCATTTCGCACGGCCGAACCGAGCCAGCCACGTATACCTGTGATTGCCAAAGTGATAAAGAATACACGATGTATCATGGCGTCGTGCGTGAGGAAAGATCGATTCAAGAAGCCCTGAAATGCTGCGTTTACGCATGGCTGCTTGCAAAAGGCCATGAACGAAAAGAGTGACGTCCTCTGCCCTGCAGATTAAGATTACGCGCTTTTTTTCGAAAATATGGACGACAGCCAAATGGCGGGCGTCTGGAGGAACTCTAAATGGTCTTTTTTCCGGTATTTCTCTCGGTTGTGTTTGTTGTGCGCAACCAATCAAACCATATAGGAAGTATCCTGGCAGATGCGGTCGAACGGATGTCTTCACTCGTTAGTGATTACGAACTAATTGTTGTCGACAATGCTTCGGACGATGAAAGTATATCAATACTAAAAAATCTGACTGCCGAAAACGGCCTCCCAAATTTGCAAGTTTACGCACTGACCAAGGAAGTCGACACCGACACCGCATCCTGGGCGGGTCTGGAAAACGCCTTGGGAGACTTCGTGGTCGTGATAGATCCTTTGGCCGATGACCTCGCCTTTCTGCCCGAAATGCTCGATAAGGCAACCAGTGGTGCAGACGTGGTATTTGCCAACAACAGGCAAAAGCCACCACAAAGCCTCGCTTACGAGACCGCCTACAAAGTATTCAACAACGTCTACAAGTCATTTAACGGCATTCATCTGGCCACCGAAGCGCCCCAGTATCGCCTGCTCAGCAAACGAGTGATCAATTTCATCCTGCAACACCCGCAGCCTTCAGTCACCTACCGACACCTTCCGGCCACCGGTGGGTTTGCTCGCGCCAACCTCGAGTACAGCTCCAAGCCTCGAGTGACACAAACCAAGCGCCTGCGAGAGAGCATGGACAGGGGCATGCTGTTATTGGTCTCAACAACTCGAGCCCCGATGCGCTTAGTCACCTCGCTCTCGTTGTTTGGTGCCATCGCTAATTTGATCTACTCGTTTTATGTCGTCGCCAGTGGCTTCCTGAATCCACATATTGCACCAGGCTGGATCAGTCTTTCTCTGCAACAGTCCGGCATGTTCTTCCTGATATCGCTGGTTCTCATGGTGCTTGGGGAATACATCCTGCACATGACCAGCCTGTCGAACGAGGGTCCGCTGTACCACATCGCCCAAGAATTCACGAGCGCGCGCATTACGCGGCTCGAAAAGCTGAACATTGAAGAAGTAGCGTCCCGCACGCCTCCTCCTTCCCCGTCTGCATCTGGTCGAGTAGCCTGATGGCGCCTGATAACGCACAAGATGCAGTTGTCATCGGAGGCGGGTTTTATGGAGCGGCGATCGCCGCCTACCTGGCCAAGCAGCGCGGCATGAAACGCGTCACTCTCATCGAGCGTGAATCCACGCTGTTGTCCCGCGCCTCGTACAATAACCAGGCACGCGTACACAATGGCTATCACTACCCGCGAAGCTTCACCACCGCGTACCGCAGTCGCATCAATTTGCCAAAATTCGTTCGTGACTGGCCTGACGCGGTCAAGCAAGACTTCACGAAGCTGTATGCCATTGCCCGGCGCAACTCCAAAGTAACGGCCAACCAGTTTGAACGTTTTTACCGAGAAATCGGCGCCAGGATCGAACCCGCCACTCCTGCCTTAAGGGCGCTATTTGAACCACGCTTGATCGAAGACGTTTTTCTGGTTGAAGAATATGCGTTCGATACCACCGAACTGGCTCGATGGGCGCTGCGTGAACTGAACGAAAGCGGGGTGAACATTCGCCTGCAGACACGGGCCGTGGCAATATCCAACAGCCCTGACAACACTCTGAATGTCACCCTCGCGCCCGATGACAAAACGCAGGAACGCATCAGCTGCCGATATGTTTTCAATTGTACCTATAGCGGCCTCAATCAGTTTGGCGGGGACTTTCCAGGTACACAGACAGGCTTGAAGCAGGAAGTTACAGAAATGGCGCTGATGAAGGTACCGCCGGCGCTTCAGGACGTGGGGATTACCGTTATGGACGGGCCATTTTTTTCCATCATGCCTTTTCCTGCCCGCGGCCTGCATACGGTCTCGCACGTACGGTATACACCTCACCTGCATTGGACTGACGAGCCTGGTAGCGACCCGTACCAAAAGCTGGACAATTACGATCGCGCAACCCGTGTCGATCGCATGATTCGCGATATAGGCCGCTATCTGCCATCGGCACTGGATGCCAAGTATGTAGAGTCACTTTTTGAAGTGAAAACCATTCTTACAAAGAATGAAGGCGACGATGGCAGACCCATTCTGTTCGAAAAACACGATGTGCTTCCGGGGTGCTACTCAATCCTGGGTGGGAAAATCGATAACATTTATGATGTTTTGGAAAAGCTAGAAACTGAAAATCTCGTCAGCACCCAAACCAACCTTTCAGAGCAAAGAACATGAATGTATCGATTGAAATTACAATCCCCATCCTGAACGAAGAAGCAACGCTGGCGGATCAAGTCAATAAAACCCATGACTATATCCTCAATAACCTGACGGATATTGGCGATATCCATATCGTACTGGCTGACAACGGGTCAACCGACAAAACGCAAGTAATTGCCCGCGATCTGGAACGCACGCTGCCCGGCGTAAGGTATCTGCGCCTAGAGGAACGTGGTGTTGGCCGCGCCCTCAAAGCGTCCTGGACACAATCCACTGCAGACATTGTCGGCTACATGGATCTGGACCTGGCAACCGACTTGCGCCACCTGCGCCCAGCGCTGGAAGCACTTAAGGCGAACAGTGCTGACATCGTCACTGGGTCTCGTCTCGCAAAGGGCGCGAAAGTAATTGGTCGAAGTCCTCTGAGGAACGTCACAAGCTTTGGCTTCAACTATATTGTGAAACTTATTTTTAATACCTCGTTCAGTGACGGCATGTGCGGATTCAAATTTCTACAGCGAAACACTCTCGGCTCGCTGATGAAATCCGGAGCGCAAAGTGATGGCTGGTTCTTCGCCACCGAAATTCTGATCACTGGCGAACACCTGAAATACCGTGTACTGGATCTGCCGGTCACTTGGACCGATGACCCTAATTCAAAAGTCAAAATCTTCAAATTGATCATTGAATACCTAAAGGCAATGTTCTCCTTGCGCCAGCGCCTGAACAACACCAAGCCTGGAGCATGACCATGTCGACGTTCACGCCTGACAACAAAAAACTGGTGCTGGGCACAGCACTCTGGGGCTGGGGCATAGAGCGCCGCGAAGCGTATCAGCTCCTCGAACACTTCTTGCAAAGTGGCGGCAGCATTGTCGATACCGCAACCAATTACCCGATCAACAAGCACAAGGAAGACTTTGGACTTGCGGTTAGCTGGATGGCTGACTGGGTGCAGCAACACGGTGACAGCAGTCTTGAGTTGATCGTAAAAATCGGCTCCAGAGACAACATGGGTTCCCCTGATGTCAACCTCACGCCCGACCATATCGAGCGAGCTGCCGACACCTTGAAAAATCAGTTTGCCAATGCACTGTCTTGCATCTCGATCCACTGGGACAACAGGGCAGATGTCGAGCACCAAATGGCAGCCATTGCGCAAACTGTCGAGACCATGTCAAAGCTGGAGCAAGCAGGGCTGTCCATTGGCTTGTCGGGCATAAAGTATCCGCAACTTTACTTCAAGGCCGACCCGGCCCTGGCAGAGAAGTGGATCATCCAGGTCAAAGAAAACTTCATGACACGCGCCGCACGCGAGGCCTACCAAACATGGTTTCCCAAGGCGAGGTATCTTGCCTACGGGATCAATTTGGGTGGACTGAAAATCGAAGCACCGAAAGAAAATAGCTCAATAGAACTGCGACAGATAAATATCCCGCAATTTCTGACCGAGAGACTTGGAAACTTCCTTCACATCAACCATGGGTTCGAACCTCACCCCACGACACTCAATGAGCTAGCACTGGCCGTATCTTATGTAAATCCATCACTGTCAGGGATAGTCATAGGCCCACGAAATGTAGAACAACTGCAAAATACTCTCGCCTATTGGAAGTCTTTAGAAGAGCACGCTGACACGCCCAAAGGCCTGCAGCTGTTCAAGCAGCTAACTAAAGACTTATCATTCATATAGGAAATCCCGCAAACAATGCAACCTCTAAAATACATTTTTGCAGGTGTCGCTAATACCGCAATCGGCTACGGCGTATTCCTTGCACTGGTCACTCTGCTCAACACGAATCCGGCATACGCCAACGCAGTTGGGTATGGAGTGGCACTGATTGCAGCATTTTCACTTAATAAGGTTTTCGTCTTTAACCAGTCAGTAACTGACCGAAGTACGATCCCTAAATTCATTATTGCCTTTGCACTTTCATTCATTCTAAATCAACTGGTTTTGATGGTCGCTTATCGGTGGCTAGAAATTCGCGTCGAAATAGCGCAAATTTTTGCGATGGTCACGTACACGGTAGTTTTTTATCTTCTTAACAAAGAATTTGTATTCAATAAAAAACAAATCTGAGTGATCGCCCTCAAAAGAAAAAAACGTCAACAGGACACGAACTTTGCCAAAGACACCTCACAACATAAGACTCAAAAACGTGCTTAATTTTTCACCTACCACGTATGTGTTTGCCATTATCATTTCGATGCTTATGGGGGCTTTTCTTTTTTTTGCGAACAACACCACTAATTACACTACCCCCCCCAAAAATGACAACTACACTCCCGACCTGAAAGCCAATTTCGACAAGTGTGAAATCGGTACTTCCTGGTTGTCAGTCAGTGGCTGGGCGCTTTTAGACGCACCCAACGACACTATCAAAATCCATCTCATTGCCACAGGTAAAGAAGGAGCGATCGAACTGATCACTCGCCGTCTGTACAGAAAAGACGTCAGCGACTTCCTGAAGATAAAAAGCGAATTTCATTTACATGGGTTCTCTGCATCAGCCGTGGGCTATCATCTCCGCGATCGCTTCGGCGACAAAGTAAAGTTGTATATCGAGGATTCAAAAGGCGTTATGCACTACGGAGGCGAAAATGTTTGCAATGCGATTTGACTCAAAAGAAAAGAACCTGCTTGTATTTCTAGTATTCCTTGCATTTTTTTATCTGAGCTTCTTTTACACTCTGGAGATCAACGTCTTTTCTGATGATCACACCTTCCTGACGGCAGCCCTTTCGGGGGTATCGCCGCTGGATTACTTGACGGAGCGCTATCACACCTGGACCGGCCGAATGGCGATTGAAGGCGTCATGATTACTACAATAGGTTTTCCGATTTTCTGGAAGCTTGCAATTCCTACTGCTCTACTGCTGATTGCTTACTCCACATGGAAAGCTTTTTTTTCGAACACCCTCCATTATAGCTACGGTATTGCTTTCTGCACCTTTCTGACATTACTCATCAGCCCAAATATTCTTGACACCACAGCCTTCTACGTTACAGGATTTTACAACTACTTGCTGCCCGCGTCATCTGCAGTGTTTGTCTGCGCAACATTCATGCGAACATCGGCTTTTTCCACCCCCGAGAAGTTAATTGCATTTCCTCTGGTGCTGATTGCTTCGCAATCTGAGCAAATCGGCATATCAATACTCAGTGTTTTTGCTATTTCTTTGATTTGGGATCGAAAAAGCGCTCTCCCTTACAGATGCATGATATTGGCAATTGCGTTAGCAGGATTTTCCTTTCTAATCACAGCACCTGGCAACTATCTGCGCCTAATCTCGGAATTGCGCTACATGCCAGAATTCACTGACTATTCTCTCGCAAAAAAAATCAGCACCGGCTTTGACGTCTTTAACTACCACTATACAGACCCGAAAAATATCTACCCAAAGATTGTAGCCCTACTCTTAGTTCTGCTCTCCCTTAACATTAATTTCCGCTTGAAAAAACCTGCCTTTCTACTGATCATTTTCGGCATTTTTCAAGGGAGCATTTTCGGATACATCTTCAACGCAGGCAGTCATGACTACTTCTCCATTCGCTACTTAAGCACAGGGCTTGGCCTCGATTATTTCGCCTCCTATACGCTGACGATCCTCTCACTTGTGAGCGTGATCTACATCGCTAGAAATATCATCATCAGCAACGACAGGTTTTATTTCGCCACATTCCTCTTGTTGCTACATACGGCCGTCACAATCCTTGTAGGCCTTTCGCCGACCGCTTATGAGTCTGGATACAGAGTACTATTAACTGGCGACGTCATCAGCTTGATGTTTATTTGCTTATTGCTTAACGAAGCTATCGAACAGTACAGCGCATCTTCTCGCTGGGATTATGGGAAATAACTCGTATTTCTCCAATCACTTCCTGCTTGCACTCAAGCCATTGAAACAGGAAACCGGCGTCTGAATGCCCCACCACCAAGCACCCCATAGCATTGGGTCGCTGCTTGGGTGCGGTGGCCCAACACCGTCTATACCACGACCGATTGACTAATGTAGCGCAGCAGAAGAAAATCTCATCGATAATTTGCACGCATTTTGCTGGGAAAGGACTTCAACCCGACCGTCATACAGATTAAAATACGCGTTTTTTTGTGCGGAAAATCGAATGAAGCTCACGACGCAAAAAAACACCTGGAATGAGCTTTTTACAGCCCTCACGTTGTCAGCTGTGATTGTGTTCACTACATTTGTATGGCAAGGAAACTCAGGCTTCAGTCTCTGGGACGAGGGCTTCCTTTGGTACGGAGCTCAGCGAGTCATGCAGGGAGAAGTCCCCCTGAGGGACTTCATGGCCTACGATCCTGGTCGTTATTACTGGTCGGCGTCGTTCATGAGCTTAATTGGAAACAGTGGCATTATAGCGCTGCGTCTCTCCGTATATCTTTTTCAGACGCTTGGTATATTTGTAGGCTTACTGTTAATCGCACGCACATCCAAAGCTGATAGCAAATACTCGCTCACTTTCCTACTACTCGCCAGCATCATACTTTCGCTATGGATGTTTCCAAGGTACAAAATATTTGATTTATCACTGTCCATTTTTTTGATGGGTGCACTGGCCTTTCTGGTCGAAAACCCAACTCCTCGCCGTTATTTCACTGCAGGCGCTTGCGTTGGTCTGGCGGCCTTTTTCGGAAGGAATCATGGAATCTATGGTGTTGCAGGAAGCCTCGGAGTTATAGCTTGGCTAACTATAAAATCAACTAATGGTCCCAGGCTTCTACAAGGAAGCTTTTTTTGGGCGCTCGGTATTGCGGTCGGTTTCACTCCAACACTTCTGATGGCGATATTTATCCCTGGCTTCGGCTTGGCATTTTGGGAAAGTATTCATCTACTGTTTGAAATGAAAACAACAAACATCCCCCTGCCCGTCCCCTGGCCGTGGACAGTCAACGTTAACTCGTTACCGCTCATCGAAGCCGTTCGTCAATTACTGATCGGCGGTTTGTTTATTGGAATAGTTTTCTTCGGCGTAGTATCCATCGCCTGGATCACGCATCAGCGATATAAAAACAAAGATGTCCCCCCCGCCGTAGTTGCAGCCTCTTTCCTTGCCTTACCTTACGCACATTATGCGTATTCCCGGGCAGACATTGGACACCTCGCCCAAGGCGTGTTTCCATTTTTAACGGGCTGCTTGGCACTGCTGTCTATACAATCGAACAAAAAAAAATGGCCTCTTGCTCTGTCGCTTGGTGCTGTGAGCTTCTGGATCATGTTTACGGTTCAACCTGGCGGGCAGTGCCTGACAAGTAAACAATGCGAGAGTATCGAAATATCAGGCAGTATGCTCCAAGTTGACCCTAACACTGCCAGCGACATCGTACTACTAAGAAAACTGACCGCCAATTATGCGCCACATGGCCAGAACATTCTCGTTACACCTTTCTGGCCCGGTGCTTACTCATTACTGGAGCGCAAGTCGCCCATGTGGACGATTTACGCCTTATGGCCTCGTTCCACTAGTTTCCAACAGCAAGAAATTGATCGAATCAAAGCGGCCGCCCCCCAATACGCACTGATTGTAGATTGGGCATTGGATGGCAGGGATGACTTGCGTTTTAAAAACAACTACCCCCTGATTTATCAATTCATCCAGAATAATTTCTATCGACTGCCTGACTCACCTGCTCCTGCCTATGAGATTTACAAGGCAAAAGAGGCAAAACCATGAAAAAAGTCGCCATTTTGCAATCAAATTATATCCCTTGGAAAGGATATTTCGACATGATAGCAGCCGTCGATGAGTTCATTATCTACGACGACATGCAGTACACCAAGCGTGATTGGAGAAATAGAAATCAGATAAAGACACCGCAGGGTGTCAAATGGCTGACCGTTCCCGTATTAGTAAAAGGTAAATATCACCAGTCAATCCGCGACACTGAAATTGATGGCCATGATTGGGCAGAGACGCATTGGGCGACCCTTTGCCAAAACTATCGAAAGTCGACGAATTTCAATGAAATAGCAAGCTGGCTAGAGCCGTTGTACTTAAATAACAACCACAGCCATATCTCAACGCTGAACAGGCAACTGATAGAGCATATATGTCTATACCTCGGCATCAATACTAAAATCAGTCACTCGTGGGACTATCCATTGGCTGATGGAAAAACCGAGCGCCTGGCCGAGTTATGCGCCAGTGCCGGAGGTACTGAATACATATCAGGCCCTTCAGCAAAAGACTACATTGACAAAAGCGTCTTTGAAACATCGAAAATAAAGCTCACCTGGTTTGATTACGAAGGATACAGCGAGTATCCACAACTGTGGGGAGAGTTTACCCACGGCGTAACCATTCTTGATTTGCTATTCAACTGCGGCAGGGATGCACACCGTTACATGAGGTATGTTGACGCATGAAGCTTTCCATTGTTTCCACACTCTATCGTTCCGCTCCGTTCTTAGAGGACTTCTATCGCCGCATCAGCGCGGCAGCGCAGCAGGTCGCGGGCCATGACTATGAAATAGTTCTGGTAAATGACGGCTCCCCTGACAACTCACTGCAGATGGCACTTGAGCTTCAAGTCAATGATAGCCACTTGCAGATCGTGGACCTCTCGAGAAACTTTGGACATCACGCAGCTATCGTTGCGGGACTGGAAAACACTCGAGGCGAGCAAGTTTTTCTATTGGACTGCGATCTGGAAGAACAGCCGGAATGGCTTGAGTTGTTCGCTGAAAAACTACAAGAAACGAATGCAGACGTTGTCTTTGGGGTCCAATTGGAAAGGGTTTCGTCACCTGCCTCCAATATGTTGGGTGAAGCATTTTGGTCATCGCTCAATATAATGTCCAATGTGCGTATTCCTCACAACCCCATGACATGTCGCTTAATGACTCGACGCTACGTGGATTCATTGTTGAGCATTGGTGATCGAGTTCTTTATCTAGCAGGTGTCTTTGCTTGGGCGGGCTTTACACAAGTCCCACTCCCGCTGACAAAGACGCCACGGCCCAAAGCTCATAAATCGACCTACAGCCTGTCACGCAAACTACTTCAGGTGGCTGACTCTTTTTCTTCCTTCAGCGTCGCCCCACTTTCATTAATTTTCTCCACCGGCCTCATCATCTGGCTAGGTTCTTTACTGTATGGCCTATATCTTTTAATCCAAAAATTAATAAACCCGGAGATTGTGCTGTCCGGTTTTACATCCGTAATGTTATCCCTGTGGTTTCTGGGAGGCACCATCATTCTCTTCTTGGGCATTCTCGGACTTTACGTGGCAAAAATTTTCCATGAAGTAAAACGTCGACCGTTGTATATCGTTCGCAATCTTCACAAAAGGAATCAACATGACTAATCGCCTTGATAGCTACTTATCCGCTTACGGTGAAGGCTTTGGGTTTGCGTTCGACAATAATATTATGCTGAATTGGTATCCCGAGCGAATCATGCGGCTATGCAAGAGTACCGACAGCCTCTTGGAGCTTGGCCTAGGCCATGGATACACAACCCAGCGCTTCTCCCGTTTTTTTTCTCGACACGTAGTGGTCGATGGATCTGCATCAGTTATTGAACAGTTTAATCAGCAGTTCCCGGATTGCGGCGCGACCGTAATAGAGTCCTACTTTGAGAGTTTTGCACCAGATGAGCAGTTCGACGTTATCGTTCTCGGCTTCATCCTGGAGCACGTCGCTAACCCTGAAGCCATCCTCCAGCGCTTTAAGCAGTTCCTTGCACCCGGCGGACGGTGCTTTGTCGCGGTGCCTAACGGGGAATCCCTGCACCGTCGTTTCGGACATGCGGCTGGCTTGCTGGATGATATGATGGCATTGGGTGCAGGTGATCTGGAGTTGGGCCATGAACGCCTCTATTCCGTCGCCAGCTTATCTGCAGAGCTTGAGAATTGCGGGTACAACGTCTTGCGTAAAGAAGGCATCTTCTTGAAGCCGATGACCACCGATCAACTTCTGTCACTGCAGTTGAAGCCGGAAATCATTCATGGCATGTGTGAAGTTGGTATTGGTTATCCAGAGCTCAGTTGCGGCTTGCTGTTTGAAGTACAGGCAGTAGACAGTTGAAAATCTTGATTGTTGGGAGCACGTCGGTGATCGGCAGGTCGCTTGCTGCACGTCTCGTGGCTCAGAATAACGAAGTCAGACTCGCTGGACGGCGCAAAGCAGACATCTCTTTCGATCTGACCGACTGGGAAAACTGCCCAACCCCCGACGAGACATTCGATGTCGTGGTGCATATCGCCGCAGACTTTGGTGGTGCTACGGACAAGGACTTTGTCCGAGCTGAACTGGTTAACACCGTCGGAACATTATCGGCCTGCTCATTGGCACACAGGGTCAATGCAAAGCACTTTATTTTACTATCTTCCATTTCTGCAACTTATTCTACCGCCGACCCCTACTTTGGGATTTATGCGCTGTCAAAGCGGCACGGTGAAGAGGCAGCACAGTTGTTTTGTGCAGAAAGAAGCATTGACTTGACGATACTTCGCCCCTCGCAGGTCTACGATGACGCTGGTTTCTGTCGCCCTCATCAAGAATTTTTATATTTGATCGCCGACAAAGCTCAGAACGGCCAATCTGTCGAGATTTACGGTACGCATGATGCGCGACGCAATTATATTCATCTGTCGGATCTGACAGAAACTATTGCGCGCGTTGCAGAACAACGCCAAGTTGGTATATTCGCCTGTATACATCCCCACTATGTACACCTCAGTGAAATGGCTAACGCCGCCTATTGTGCCTTTGGGACGGCCGGCCAAATTATGTTTCTGACGGACAAGTCCGATCTCGTGGATTTACCCCGAACGGACGACTTCGAACTGTATCCAAAAATCAATTTTTGGCCCGGTATTGATATCAAAGACGCTTATAAACGCATAAAAGCTGAAAGGGAGAAGCGCTCGTGACGACCGTATTGATTACCGGGGTTGGGGCAATCATGGGGTACGGACTGCTGCGCTCCCTGAGAGCTGCCATGCCTGAAGTCCGCCTAGTGGGGACTGATATCTTTTCAGACGCAGTCGGGCAGGCATGGTGTGATGAATTTGAACAAGCGCCTCTGACCAGCAGCGGCCACTATTTGCAATGGCTCAATGACGTCGTCGAAAAACACCACATCGATCTGGTTATCCCCGGTATAGAACAGGATGTTCATCGGCTATCGGATGAACGGGAGAAGATTTCGGCCTTCAACTGCAAATTTGTACTCAACAACGCCTTGCTCATTGACCTGTCACGAGACAAATGGGCAATGCATCAAGAGTTGCTTGAGCTGGGTGACCCTTCAAGGATTCCGAGCTATTTATCTGGAGATTACGCGAGCCTTTCAACATTGTTGAATGTTCCGTTCATCCTGAAACCTCGCACCGGCTATGCGTCCAAGGGGTTGGTTAGAGTCAGAAGCGAAAATGACTTCACACTCGAAAATAGCCGACTGGGGGAGCATCTCATGGCACAACCTCTAATCGGCTCTGATGATGATGAGTTTACCGTTGGCGTCTTTGGGGATGGGCGAGGAAATGTGTGTGCCTCCATCAGCATGCAACGCCACCTCTCAAAGGAAGGCGCCACTGCTAATGCCAAGATTGTGAATCACGAGAGCCTCAACGAGGTAGTGTCTCGCCTGTGTACTCATTTCAAGCCTATTGGTCCGACAAACCTTCAGTTTCGAAGAGAAGGGCTAGAATGGAAACTCTTGGAGATCAATCCTAGGGTATCCTCTACCAGTTCGATACGTACCGCTTTTGGGTACAATGAAGCATCAATGTGTCTGGATTTTTATCTGAATGGGTTACTACCCTCACAACCCGCGATAAAAAATGGTTTTGCGACACGCTTCATAGAGGATTACGTAGTTTATGATCGGGATCATTTCTGATATCCACGGTAATCATGTCGCCCTCAGCGCGGTACTCGCTCGCCTAGATAAACTAGGTGTCTCTGAAATCATTTGCCTGGGCGATGTCGGCGGTTACTACTGTGAAATCAATGAGTGCTGCGAAGAGCTGCAAGCGCGCAATATATTTACTTTGATGGGTAATCACGACTGGTATCTTGCCACCGGAGAAAGCTGCCCACGCTCAAACAGTGTAAATATATGCCTTGATTATCAACGGGAAATAATTACTGACGCTAACAAAGAGTGGCTTTCTTCGCTGACCCCACAAGCGCAGAGAGGTGCATTGAGTATTGTACACGGAGGCTGGCTGGACCCTCTGGACGAGTACCTGGTTCCGTCCTCGGAGTACTTTTCCCGCTTTGAAGGCAGACTCTTTGCCTCTGGACACACGCATGTACCCTGTGTATGGAAGGGTGAAAATCAAACTTATTGTAATCCAGGCTCAGTCGGACAACCACGAGATGGGGACCCGAAAGCTTCTTTTGCGATCCTCGATGAAATGAACTTTACTTTACATCGTGTTGAATACGATATAGAAAAAATACAGGCCAAAATGAAAACCGCAGGCTTTACTCCTTATTTCTATGAAAATCTTTCGATTGGTTCCAGAATTGGTGGAAAAATTGACACACTTACAAGGCTGACCTGATGACCCGCCTGTTTGATTATTTTTACATATTGGCCACCATTGGTTTTACCGTCTACGGCCAACTAATTCTCAAATGGCGCATCAGTAAATTCGGCCCATTGCCAGTTGATGCGTTCGAGAAGTTTAAGTTTGTCATTTCACTTCTATTCGACCCTGCCATTTTTTCGGGCTTTGCTGCTGCGTTTCTCGCCTCTTTAGCGTGGATGGCCGCAATGACCAAGTTCGACTTGAGCCATGCATATCCGTTCATGAGCTTGAACTTCGTCGTGGTGTTGTTTTTGAGCGGCTGGCTATTGAGCGAACCCATGACACTTCAAAAAGTATTTGGAGTTGCATTGATTGTACTTGGGACTGTGGTCGCCGCCCGTGGCTGAAGCTTCTACAAAGTTCTGGATTTTGCAGCAATCTGCATAAAGTAATTTCGCGACGGCCGTACGCAAAAAAGTGTGGCCCAGATGCTGATGGAGAATAGAAATATGAGCGATCGTATCCCGTTTAACTGGCCCCATATGACGGGCAAAGAGTTGTACTACATCGCAGAGGCCCACTTTAACGGTCGCTTGGCAGGTGATGGCCCGTTCACCAAGCGCTGCCATAGCTGGCTCGAAGGCCGAACGGGATGCAGCACGGCATTGCTCACCCACTCCTGCACTGCCGCACTGGAGATGTCAGCGCTGCTGATAGACATTCAACCCGGCGATGAAATCATCATGCCGTCTTACACGTTCGTGTCCACTGCCAATGCGTTTGTGCTACGGGGCGGCGTTCCAGTATTTATTGATGTTCGCGAAGACACGTTAAACATGGATGAACATCTGATCGAAGCAGCGATCACGCCACGCACGCGAGCGATAGCCCCGGTCCACTACGCTGGCGTGGCCTGTGAAATGGACACCATCATGTCAATCGCTCGGCGCCACCAGTTGATGGTGGTAGAAGATGCCGCTCAAGGTGTAATGGCGAGTTACAAGGGGCGGGCCCTAGGTAGTATCGGCGACCTAGGCGCCTATAGTTTTCATGAAACGAAAAACGTGATTTCGGGAGAAGGCGGAGCCCTGCTGGTCAATGATCCGGAGCTCTCATTGCGAGCTGAAATCATCCGAGAAAAGGGCACCGATCGCAGTCGGTTTTTCCGCGGTGAAGTCGACAAATACACATGGCAGGAGGTGGGCTCATCATTCTTGCCTGGCGAACTGATCGCAGCGTTCCTCTGGGCCCAACTGGAGGAAGCTGATCGCATTACCCAAGCACGCCTGGCCAGCTGGCAGCGATACCATGAGTTGCTAGAGCCGCTGGAGTCCTCAGGTGTACTGCGTCGCCCTATTGTGCCGGCGGAATGTGAGCACAACGCCCATATGTATTACGTATTGCTTGCCCCGGAAATTGATCGGCAGGCCGTACTCGACGAATTGAAGAGCAACGACATCTGGGCCGTTTTTCACTATGTCCCCCTGCACTCGTCACCAGCAGGTCAGCGTTACGGCAGAGCGAATGGCGAATTAAAAGTCACAGACTATCAGTCCGAACGACTTGTCCGACTGCCTCTATGGGTAGGCCTGACTGAGAGCCAGCAGGACCGTGTAATCAGTGTCATCAAGAAAGCAATTAGCCGTTTACGTTGAACAGCGATATATCCCTGACACTATTATTATCTTCAGAGAACAAGGCATGCCCACCAACAGCAGTAACCAACGTAAGAAATATAATAGCTTTGACTGGCTACGAACTCTATTTGCCATACAGGTAGTCGCCATACATACAGGCATCGCGTCTTCTGTACTGATAAATCCGGTACCAGCTTTCATTGCGATCAGCGGCTTTGTGGTTTTTGCAAGCCTCGAGCATCGCCCGGCCCTGCATTTCTTCATCAGTAGAGCTCTTCGTGTACTGCCTCTACTTTTTGCGTCTTTTATTGCAGTGGCGATAATCTGGGATAAAGATGAGATGTTCAGGACCATACTCTATTGGTTGTGGCCATTTGGCACTCCACCGGAGAATGCTGTTGTATGGTCGCTCATGTATGAAGAGGCTCTCTATATAGCATTATTTGCGTTAGTCGCCTGCCGACTGTACAACAATAAGTACCTACCAATACTCCTATGTGCCATATGCATTGTTGCGTCTATCTATCTACCGAAGTCCTTCATTACAATGTGGGCACTGCTGGGCGGTGCGTTTTTAATGGGTAATATCGCCTACAAAAACAAAGAGATCATAAAGAAGAAAATCCACCCTATCGCTGCTACTCTCCTCTTCGCTATTTCCATCGCTTTCGTATTTAGTGAGCCTTATAATGCAGTCGTTCGCCAAAGCTCGCTCTTGATTGACTTTTTCTCGTTCGCTGCAATGTTGGTATTTGCAATCGCTGGACCAAAACTCCCAGAACTGAAAATAGATATTAGCTACTCGCTGTACCTGACTCACTGCCTGGTTAGAGCATTTCTTCTCGGGCAGGTGCCTTTAGGCTTTAAAATGTTCTGGTTTGTTCTTTTGACATCGATACCGATTTGCTTAGCCTGCTGGTACGTGATTGAAAAACCGGCCCTGAAGCTTAAAACGAAATTTTTTAAAACAGCTTCCAGCGCAAGTCCGCAAGACTTAAATCAACCCGAACTGCTAAAGCTGTCGTAACGGTCATACTCAACCGTTGAAGAGGGCTATTTACACAGCCCTCTACCTCCACCCCAAATGGTTTTCAGCGAATCAGGTTGACCAGATGGGATGCCAAGGATTTCGCGTGCTGCCGCAACTCAGGTACCGCTGTGGCTTCCCAAAAATTAGCCTTGAGCATGGGGCCTATGTAGTGCAACCAAGATGATACTTCACCATCAACACCTTTTACCGCAAGCCGCTCATCAACATTCAATCCGAGGCCAAATGGGTCGAGTTGTACAAGCCCCTCCGCTCTCAACTGAGTAATCAGCCCATCATCAACACGTCGCAGGTTTGTATTGGGACCGGTGCAGTTGATGACCCGCGCCACATTGATTTGCTCTATACGCTGCTCGCCGCGCAATTGGATATCAATTGTCAAACCAGCGGTGTCTGGAGTTACCCGCTGTATGCGTCCAGCCATTGAATGGATCTGCCCACTAACCACCGCCTCTTCGAAGCGCTGGTAAGCCGCTGGCGCAACCCGATGACGATGTACATCCCAATAAGGCTGAACATGGCGCAAGAAGCGTCGGCGTTCGACATCTGATAACCGCACCCACAATGCCGGAGTGCTTGCGCGCAATGCCGCAAGCAGGTCACGCCAATCAAGGCCCTGCAACCCGGCACGATCGATTTCGCGGCGAATCAGACGCATGTACTCACGAACCATGGGTGGCGCTTGCATCAAAGTATCGACGAGACCAACTGGTACTTCATGAGCCGGACGTTGCGGCCGATGTGGCAATGGGCGAAGCCCACGCCGAGAAACCATGTGGATAGCACCACGATGCCCCTGCTGCAACAATCCAAGCGATACATCCAGGGCCGTCAGCCCTGCGCCCACCAAGAGTATCGGACTGTCTGCGTCCACCAATGGTGCCGCTGCGCAGGCCCAAGGGTCTGACTGATACCACCGAGAGCCCATTGACGTAGAAAATCCCGGCGGATCAAGCGGGGAAAAATTACCAAACGCCAACACCACTTGATCTGCCTTGATGTGCTGGCCATTGACCAGTTCAAGGATAGCCCCCGCCCCATCGGGCCGCAGACGGTGCACTTCCGAGACTACGCGCTCAAGTTTTACCCCTACGCAACTGTGCTGCTCAGCATGATCCAGGACCGAGGCCAGGTAGTCGCCGTAAAGTTTGCGGGGTACAAATGATGAAGCGGTATAAGCAGGATTCAGTGACTGGCAAAACTGCAGAAAATGATCAGGCTCTTCAACAAAAGCACTCATGTTGCCGGCAGGCACATTGAGCAAATGCAGGGAGCTGTTTGTTCCGTAGGCAAGGCCTCGCGCCATGGTTCCAGAACGGTTGATCAACACGACTCGCACATCGGATGGACTATGACGCAGGAACTGCGCGGCAGTGACCGCACCGCTGAAGCCAGCCCCGATAATGACGAGCGTCTTCATTGCGCGACCCCTTTATCGAGGTAGTCCAAAACACGCCCAACGGATACCGCCAAATCTTCTGCAACCGTGTTAATGCGAATATTCGGATCGGCGGGCACTTCATACGCAGAATCAATGCCGGTGAAATTTTTAATCTCTCCCGCCCGAGCCTTACCGTATAACCCTTTAGGGTCGCGTCTCTCGCACTCCTCCAACGAAGTATCGACGAATACTTCAATAAAAACATCGTCTCCAATCACATCACGCGCCATGGCACGCTCACGATGAAACGGCGATATAAAAGCGGTAATCACGATCAATCCAGCATCGACAAGTAACTTGGCCACTTCAGCCACACGTCGAATGTTTTCCACGCGATCGGCATCTTTAAATCCAAGATCCTTGCACAACCCCATGCGCAAATTGTCGCCATCCAACAGGAACGTATGTCGACCTTTAGCCACCAGCGCCTGCTCTAGCGCGTTGGCTATTGTCGACTTTCCGGCACCGCTCAGTCCCGTGAGCCAGATGACTGCAGGTTTTTGCCCCTTCACCTGCGCTCTTGCCGATGCACTGACCGCGGTAGCATGAAAAACCAGATCCTTACTCATACTGATAAACCTTAAATGAATCAGACGACCAAGACCCGCCATGGTAACGGCGGGTCTATTTCACGTTATACCTTTACAAGCAGACGATCGCGCATGGCCTTGATACGAGCCTCGCAGATGCGATACGACTCATTGCCCAGCAGGTCCTCTCGCTGCTGCTCATCAGTGAGCGCGAGTGTATGCCCGTCGCCTCCGATACGGTGAATGTAGTCACCGATGAAGCCGCTGGTCTGCAATGAAGCCCAGTCGGTCCCGCTTCGAGAAAATAACTGCATCGTCAGGTAGTAGTCTTCCATGTACTTCATGTCATCGAAGTAGTGGATCGCCTCAAGATCACATTTATCCAGATTCAGCATGAAGCTGTGCAATGGGGCATGGTTATGCGAGACGAAATCCACATAGGAATCACCATAATCATAGATCTTGTCGCGTTTGATAATGCACCCTGTCGTGGTATCCACTATGGTGGAATATACACGTGCGAAGGTGGCATTTTTGCCGCTTGCCTTCAGTTGCTCCAGAAGCACGCTATAGGCGTCCGGAAACAGCACATCATCGTAGTCAAGGAATGCCGCATAGCCCGTGCCGACAGCTTTGAGCGTGTCGTTAAGCATCAGCGAACGCAGGTCCGGAGCTTGTTCCGTAGAGAAGTAGCGACGGATCACCGGCGCGCAATCAATGCTCCAGGGCAGTCTGGCTAGCTCAACTTCAAGTGGTGCTATTTCTTCGTCACTCATATCCTGAATGGCCAGAACAGGTTTTACCCGGCACCCCGACTGAGCGATCAGAGAAAGTAGCGCATTCACCAGCGACGGCCTGTCACCACGTCGGTGGAAGCGCATAATGGTTGACACAGTCTCTGGCGCAATTTCTGTGCTGCCAACTTGCGGCAGAAGGTGGAAACACGAAGCCTCACAGCAGACTTTGTAGCCCATAACCTGCGCAGCCGGACGTAGCTCCATACATGCGCGCTGAGCAGCGTCGATAGTAAAGTTGACAGTACTTTCACTTTGTAGAAACGCCGGATCATTGCGCACGCTGGCAGAGACATTAAAACCTTTATGCCGTTGCGCCATCTTCAGAAGCGATTCAATAGCCTCTGCGGAAAACAGGCAGGCATCGCTGAACACCAGCGTGAAATCAGCAGTGCTACTTGCTAGGTCGGCTGTTCTTACGCCTAGCGCCTGCAACGCCTTATTCAGTTGCGTATCTTCGACGACGACGCCACAACGCTCGAACACACTTGAGCTAGCAAGGCACGTCAGAAACTTGCGACGTGATTCTGGCTCGGCTTGCAAACGCGACAGCGCCTCTGGCGTCACCACCACCTTGAGCGTCAAGTTCGAATCTGGCGAAAAATGGTCGGTTGCCGAGAACGATTGACCGGACAGGGCTCGCCCAATGGAGTTGAGGTAACCGTAGCCAAATCGAGTATCCGGTTCCAGATGCGCTCCTTCAGCCCATTCGTTCCACGCATTCACCACCAGGAATCGACGGTCAGCCGGCAGGTTTTGCTCGGAATACTGAACCAGATACTCCATCCAACTCTGGAATTTCGCGGTAGTGAAGTTGTTCAGCACATAGGCATTGGAACCATAACGTGCGGTGTTGTCCCACGTTGGAACCAGGGACCGGAACAGGGTGTAGTCTTTGCCGAGATCCTGCCCCATGTAGTGATCAGCTACTTCGCTGTACTCCAGAACGCTACCGTCGAGCGGCCAGTAAGGGCGCAGTTCATCACGTTTGTCATCCACTGCATCGCCAGTCCAGTCGTGCAGTACCCGCTCGACGGCAGCGTCCATGCCGTAGTCCTGAGGCAACGTTGCACCGCGGGTCAGTGTTGCAACCACGTAAGGTGCCTTCAGACCGTTGCTTTCGCACTCTTGGCGCCAGATAGCCATGTAATCGTCTACATGCTCCACTGACGAAGGGCGATAAACAAATAGCACAGGACGCCCGTCTATTTTGATGTAGCGCTCATCCTTGAAGAATGGGATGACATACTGAATGAACGCTCTGGCGTCATCTTTCGAATAGACCTGCCCAAGCAGGATCTCCTTCTCGTTACCGTCCCACCGGCGAGTCCAGTTTTCATTCGCCCAGCAAAAGGAAAACGGCATGTCGATCTGTGGATTATCCAGCAGCATCTGCGCCGGCTTCTCCAGGATCAGTTTTCCAGAGAACCAGTAGTGGTAGAAAATCAGGCCATGAACGCCTGACTTTCGCATCATGTCCGCTTGTTGGCTCAATTGTGCTGGAGAATCCAGATGATAGTAGCCAATGTCCTCATGGGGAACATGCTGCTGGTAATGTCCATAAAACAACGGGTTCGCAGAACGTACTTTGTGCCATTCAGTGAAGCCAGCCCCGTGCCACTCGTCATTCTCTGGCGTTGGGTGGAACTGCGGCAGATAGTACGCCAACACTTTGATGCTATCGTGCACGATAGTTTCGGAGTAATCACACTGCGGTTCGTAATACGCAAGAGGCTCACGGGTAAGTTGAGGCGATTCGAGCTGATAGTTACGCCCTTGCGTCTGCGTTGTGCAAATCAGAAGTAAACGCTCAAGACAGCGAGCAAGCATTGCTGGTGCTGCAGTTTTTGGTTCGTCGGCAAAGTCTTCATATTGCAAAGGTAGGTGCAAAAAGTTTTCTATGGCACCTGCACGGGCCCAGAACATGCCACAGCGTGGGAACTCTTTCATCGAGAACGCAGCACTATCAATCTGGCTGTATTGTTCCAGAGCTTTCTGAATCACGCCTCGGGTGTCGCTCCAGCCAGCCTGCTCATACGCGCCAGGTTCCACCAGATTTTCCACCGGGTAGACCACTTTCGCGTCGCCATTGAGCAAACCAAAAATTTGCGCAACGTGGTTTCTGGAATCGCAGAGTAGTTCCAACAGATCTTTCGAGTTTGAGTGCTCAGTAGCATCCGACATACTGGAGCTCACATGAAAGTGTGCCACATAATCGTAAACGCTGAGACGACTGCCAAATTGAATGATAAAAGGAGCGATATGCCCGATGTTAGCCGGCACCTGTTCAACGACCAGTTTACGCAACAGTGGTACGGCGGCACGCATGGCTTTACCGTTTAAAGCCTTATCACCGTCGCCAGGCATCGAAACATAAAGATCGAACTCGACAGGAATATTGGCGAGATAAGCGTACCCAGCCTCAGCCACACAGCCATCATTCAGATGAAGATGAACGGCGACCTTCTTCTGCTCAACTTTCGCAACGTCCTGTTGATAGGGGTCCAGATAGTACGGAACGACTTTGAGTACCTCGTACTTCATCAAGGCGCTATCACATAGCGGCTTCGGCTCCAGGGCAAGTAGCCTTTTACTGCGATTGAGCTTTCGCGTCGCAATGGCCACGGCGTGACGCAGCCCACCACGGCGAGCCTCACGAATAAAGCGCCCCAGTAACTCTGGCTGTTGTACTACCATATTCAACAGCTGCACAACAGTACGGTTGCGGCTGACTTTTCGGGAAAGATGGTAGTTGTGACCTTTTGTGTCGTAAATCGAACGACCTTCGTAATAGCCATGACGCAAGTAGTGGACTAATGGGTTGATACGTCTCAGACGTACGTCTTCATACTGATTCAGATAAGCCTGAGTAGAGAAGCCGGCAGATGGATCGCGCCCTTCACGCCAACCTTGCTCCAGATAATGCTGCAACGGATTGACGCCTGCCGCTCTGACGTCTTCATAAGTAGTCAAATAGTAATTGGCGTCGAACAACTCACTTTTGCCCGGATTGTCGTCCTGATAACGAAAACCAAAGCGTTCGGCAACGAGCGCCGCCAACGACTTGATCAGGAAGCGCCCGGAAGCGTAGCGTCGCAGGTCCGACTCGAGAGTTTGCATCGAGCGCTCGGACTCTGCCAGAACAGACTGGGCAGTACTTACCCGCGACTCAAGTGTGTTGAGATGGGTCTGTAGTGCAGTGCGATCAGCCTTGAGACTGGCAAATTCTGTCTGAAGAGCGCTGATGCTTTTGTCCCTGAGCGCGGCCTGATTTACCAGTTGCCCAGCCAAATCAGCGTTGTTTTCATCAAAGCGGCGCATGAGACGATATGCTGGCAACCGGTCCAGCATTGCACGATAGAGCTCATCCAACGGGGCTTCAAGAGCTTGGTCATCCGCCCGCATGTCACTGGAAAGTTCCAGAAGCAACTTGCTGAGCTTCAGAATATCAACCGATACAGCATCATCCTGCCTGAGTTCTTCCAAGGTGAAATTGTTGTGCTGCAGGGAATGCTGGAGAAACTTGTGCTGGTACTCTAAAAAGTCCGGACCTCGCGGGTCAAACGGAAGCTCCAGAGCTGCAGAAATGCGTTTGAGTTGTTGCTCTGGGTCCTGAAGCATCAAGTCATAGTTAACAAAGACGCGCGAAGCACCTTGGCTGTACTTGAGGCTGAGCAACATATGCTCCAACCAGAGAAAATAACCTTTTTCGAGTTCGAACTCATTACGTTTAACCAGCGAGTGCGCAACGCTTTTCGGATTACGAAATGCAACAACGTAACTGACCTTCAAATCCAACTCAGCAAAGACACTCTGCCAAAAAGGCAGGAGTCTGGCCATGCGTGGGTCTTTTACTCCAAAACAATCGATATCTGACAGCTTGCTACGCAGAAGCTCTACCGCACGAAGCTTGCGGTCTCGAGCAACCGGCGAATCCAGCTCTTCCGACATTATCGGCGTCAGGGTGTGCCAGTCATGTCCCAGCTCTTTGAGAAATTCATCGTTAAATGCTGTTACATCAACATCCTCCCAAAAGCCTTTGTCATTGATACCGGCTTCAGGCGATAAGAGGTTGCTGCCCAGTTCGACACCTAGGACCTGCAAACCACGAGTAATGGCACTGGTACCGCTACGGTGCATGCCCAACACTACAACTATTTGTTTATGATCCATAAGATTAATTATGCTCAACACTTGAAATGGTAAAAGCTGAAGTACACTTAAAGTCCACCGTCCCGGTCGCAGTGCTCTCTGTTTCTGGAAGAACACGGAACAGACATGCATCTATCAAGCGATGGAGATAGGTTTCCCCCTCCCCCGCTACACCGACCACGCCTGAGTTAAGGAAGTAAGTGCCGGGATTTAAGTTGCACTCAAATGCAAACTCGACCTGGATTTCAGTCTCTGCGGCTACATAGGTAATAGAGTCCTGAACCTTAGCCGAGCTGGCTGCTCCGCCGATCTCAATGCCCGCCAGCGTTTTGATCATCATGCCGAAGCGAACGGCCACTGCCCCAGTGGAAAACGCAACCCGATAGGTGTAACGGTAGACGTCCCCTCGTTTGAGACAGTTGACTTGCTTACCGGCCGCATTGAGGATGCGTGGATCAGTGATCAGCACCCCATGAGACTCATAGGACAACACACTTTTAGAGACAATATGCGGATCGTAATACTCCTCCAGACCGTTGTCAGAGGCTTGCGAAATCTCGACAGCAATCGCTGACTTTATCGCCTCACGTTCCAGTTCGAGGCGTTCAAGACCGCCAGATTTTATTTCTTCGCGGATAACACTGACTTTATCGGCAGGCGCATACAGCAACTTCTGGTACTGGCCAACGATGACTTTCGGTACACCCTCTGCCAGCTTTTCACCTTTATCCAGCAACACCGCACGGTCACACAGCTCGATAACTGCGCTGCCCGAGTGCGAGACGAAGAGAATGGTTGCTCCGCTGGCCTTGATTGCCTCAATGCGAGCGAAGCATTTACGCTGGAACAGCTCATCACCAACAGACAGCGCCTCGTCGACAATCAGGATCTGCGGGTCAACGTTGATGGCTACAGCGAAGGCCAAACGCACCATCATGCCACTGGAGTAAGTCTTGACCGGCTGATCGATAAAATCGCCGATCTCTGCAAAAGCCTCGATCTCGGCAAAACGGGCATCGGTTTCGTCTTTCGAAAGACCGAGCACCGCCGCATTCATGTAGACGTTTTCCCGCCCACTGAACTCTGGGTTAAACCCCGATCCCAGCTCTAACAGAGCTGCAACGCGACCATGGGTGAGGATATCGCCATGGGTCTGATTAAGCGTACCGCAGATCATTTGCAACAGTGTGGATTTGCCGCTTCCGTTACGTCCCAGGATACCGACCGTTTCGCCCTTGTTGACGGTAAAGGAGACGTTCTGCAACGCCCAGAACTCTCGAAAATATTGCTTCCTGCCCCGGGAGAACATTTGTAGCAGCCGATCTCTCGGCTTATCGTAGATCTGGAAGCACTTACTCAAATCGTTGACGGCGATTGCTGTATTAGAGGACATCGGCAAACCCTTTACGCGTTTTTTGGAACCACGCAAATCCTAGCCAGAAGACGAGGGCTGCAGCGATATAGTAGACACCCAGGTGAACCAGGTTTGGTAGCTCCCCACGGAAAAGCAATGCCCTCGTATCTTCAATTGCAGGCGTCAGGGGGTTAAGAAAAAGCAAGTGCCTATATTGCTCAGGCAGTGCGGTAATAGGGTAAAAAATCGGTGATAGGAACATAAGAACCGACGTGCAGACGCCGATGATTTGACTCACATCTCGCAGGTACACGCCCATAGACGCCAGAAACCAGATCAAGCCAACGACAAAAATCATCAGAGGCGCCAGGAATACGGGCAAAAGAAGCGCCGTGTATTGCAGCTGTCCAAAAAGGATCAGGTAGGCAATCAACCAGACACTCAGGCTTACCAAAAAGTGGAAGAGCGCCGCACCAAGGGTAACCCAAGGCAAAATTTCCAGCGGAAAAACAACCTTCTTCACATAGTTGACATTGCCAACAATCAAGCTTGGCGCCCTGTTTATGCACTCAGCAAACAAGTTGAAAACTATCAAGCCTGCAAACAGCATCAAGGCGAATTCTGTTTTCGAACTGCTATCAACACTCCACCTTGCCTTGAACACCACACTGAACACGAATGTGTATATCACCAGCATCACGATCGGATTAAAGAGCGACCACAACATGCCCATGATTGAACCACGATAGCGCCCAACGATCTCTCGCTGCACCAACGCTTTAACCAAACCTCGATTACGCCAGAAACTACCCAGCATCTCCTTTGGTGAAGTAGAAAAATTCAGCATTGTGCAAAAACCTCAAAAAAACCGAGGGAGTTGAACTTCATCAGTAAACTCTCTTGTTCAAATACAACTTGAGTTCCCACAGAACGATTCCCGAAGGAGCCTTCCAGGCTCGAGTGAGTGTTAAATCCCATGAAACACCGTGGCCAAAACCAGGCCCAGATTGCCCCACAGGGTCTGCCGGTAGACCCCGGAACGTCGTAACCAAATAAGTCTGGCCAATCCTCGTGAGCTACGAGCCCTTTTAAACAGATCCAATCTCATTCTATTTTCTTCGTTCAACCGGGACCGGATCGAATCCAATGCCGCGATATTCTTTTCGTTCCAATTACGGAAGCGTCCTTTAAATAGCATACGCAGGCGCTCCACCTGCGCCCCCAAACCTTGCTTCGAACCAATCAGGTTCGAATCATGCTGCCTATAGAGTATGGAGGGGAAAAAGTCATAAAAAACCTGACCGCCGGCACCAGAAACAAGCAAATACGCCCACCAGTCATGAGAGACAATCTCCAGCTCAGCTCCTGCCTGCAGGAACAATTCACGAGTCGCACGATTGAAGACCATCGTGTTGCCACCACCGATGCTCTGCACCAACGCATTGGCAAACCCTATAGGACGGTCAAATAATGGTGAGAGACCGATAGACGCTCCGCTTTCATCGATCAATGCTGTCCGCCCGCAATAAAGTGCTGGACCATCTGAATGCATCCCCTGCAGATATTGCAGTGCCAGCTCCAGCTTATTCTCCTGCCAGATATCGTCTTGATCAGCCCAGGCATAAAAGTCTGAATCAATCGACTGATCGCAGGTGATCGACATGAAATTCGACGCGAAACCACGACCTGGGCCGGAGCGAATGGTCATTTTGTCTGCACCCCAGCGCTCACTGTATTCACGCAGCAGTTCGAGGGTGCTGTCAGTCGAGCCATCATCTGACACCACTACAGTCCAGTGAGGGTAAGATTGACGAGCAATAGACTCCAATTGCTGAACCAAAAAACGTTCGCCATTGAAGGTACACACCAGAATCGCCACCCGCCCCAATTGCGCAATTTCTTTCTGCCGAAAATCGCCAGCGTCACTGGGATCCGATTCGTTTTCTTGAACAATCGGGGAAAGAGGGGCTACCACCGAGCACTCCGTTGCTTAAATATTAAATTATTGACTATGCTCGTTCGTTCAACATAGACATGCATTCGACTGGAAGTAGGAGTGTCAAATGACCTGCTCATGCATCGCTCTCGACTGCGCAAAATTTGCAATTATAACGACTATGCACTGCCATTTGATAGCCCAGTGACATTATCGCTTTGAGTAGGCTTAAAACGATCATCGGGGTACGAAAATAAAAATAGAGGCTGAATACCACCTCCATCCAAAGCGAGAGCGCCCACAGACTCAGGGGGTGTAGGGTACCAAGCGCCCCTCACCGGAAAAAGGGTGGCAATCTGCCAATCAGCAGTGCAAAGCAAGCTACCGCTTTCGACGCCGCGAACTAAACGAACTTATTTTGCACGGTATTGACTGGCCGTGCGACGCAACGCCTCGTCCACACTGATGGGAGGCAACCAATTGAGAGTGGAGCACGTTCTCCCAATATCTACCTGCAAGGACCCGCACAACCTCTGCGCCAGAGACCGCCGCCCAAGGAGTATTGCGCCACCGCTTAGCAACCACGCAGGCACAGCCAGCAAACGTGAAGGAACATTCATAGCGTCGGCCATCCGCCGGAGCAATTGGGAAGTAGACAAGTCCTCACCATCACTGACAAGAAAAGTCTTACCGGCTGCTGCGGGATGAGCGATACAAACGATCACGAGATCCACCAGATTGCCAATTGCCACCAGACTACGGCGATTATTTAGCGCACCCAACGGCAGCGGCACCCCCTTGTCCAGCCAACGCATCATGCTTAGAAAGTTGGCTTTAACGCCGGGACCGTACACCAGTGGCGGTCGGATAATGACAACCTCCATCCCGGTATCCCGACTGATTTGTCGCAGAGCGTCTTCCGCCTCCTTCTTCGAGACTCCGTATGGATCAACGGGGGAAGGTTGATCGTCAGCCTTGAACGGCACACCCGGCAAAGTCCCCTCACCGTTGACTTTGATCGAACTGATGAAGATGAACCGCTTAACGCCCGATTCGGCGGCCTTGCGAGCCAGTCGAACGGTCCCCTCCACATTGATCTTACGAAACTGTGCAAGCGGATCTGTCGCCGCGTCATTCATCACGTGCACCCGAGCCGCGCAATGAATAACTACTTGAACCCCCTCCAAGGAAGGCAGCGCGATTTTGTCACTCAGGTCGAAAGGTACAACACTACACAGGCCACTCAATCGGGTCTCGCCACGTACAGCAGCGACAGGGGTGAAGACCTTGTCGAGCAACAACCGGAACACGATAGCTTCGCCCACAAAGCCGGTGGCTCCCGTTACCAAAACCCGAGGACCTTTCATTTGGCTTTTTTCCCAATCACCGCGGTGGCACAACAAATACAAAAAAAGAACACCTTGTCCCGGGTTCGCCGGCGACATTTCCAGGCACTCAGTGACAGCCTCAGCAACTGCAAGCGTCCTAGCGACAACCACTGTCGTACAAAGGGGTCAGCGCCCCGCCCTACCAGACAAGCAATCATCCGCACTTGGGAAAACCACCAGCCGTCATGGATCATCTTGTAGCGCGAGATCAACGGGCTGATGCCTGTATTAGCTCCAACCTGATTTCTCTCATGTTGGCGGTACTGCATGGACGGCTTCGGATCGATAAACCAACTAAAGCCATGGCTGCGCGCAAAGGCGTAGCAGTACCAGTCATGCAGGCTGACACCTTGCAGGTCAGCCCAATTAACCAACATGGAAACCTTCAAAGGAGCCACCACTTTCTGGCTCATCACATACGTGCAACCTGGCCCAGCAGCTTCAAACAGGAAGTCCCAGGCAACCTGAGGTTGAGCCTTGTCCAGCAACTGCGCCCTGCCGTCCGGCCAAAAAGCGGTGACATTGCTGGAATACGCATCTACTTTACGGGCATGAATCGCATAGGTCGCACGCTGAAGCTTATCCACATGCCATACGTCATCCTGATCGGCAAAGGCGACATAGTCGTACCCCTCAAGATCAACATCGCGGATTAACCTGAAGAAATTACGTGAAGCGCCGCCGAAGGTGCCGGCAGCGGGCAGCACAATAACGCCTGGTTGCTGAGCGGCGAAAGCCGCGCACCACGCTTCGGTACCGTCAGTGGAGGGGTCGATACTGATATAAACGGTTACGTCGACAGCTGACTGGCCGAGGATCGAGGTCAACTGCTCCTCGATCCACTGCATGCCATTGTAGGCTGCCAGCAAAACCGCAACCTTGGGATGTTTTACTGGCATGCCATTCCTGCTTCCACCGGTTAAACGCTAATGCTCGATAAGATTGAGCGTTCAAATCAGCGGGAAGGCGAGTCCAGCAGCTTCTGCAGGTACTGACCGTAGCCAGTCTTCTTCAGGGCATCAGCTTGAGCACCTAGCTGCTCGGCAGTGATCCAACCATTGTTGTAGGCAATCTCTTCCAGGCAAGCCACTTTTAGGCCTTGGCGCTGTTCAATGGTGTGCACAAAGTGACTGGCTTCCAGCAGAGAATCATGGGTACCGGTATCGAGCCAGGCGAAGCCACGGCCCAGCATTTCAACATTGAGCGTCTTGCGCTCGAGGTACGCACGGTTAACGTCGGTGATTTCCAGTTCGCCACGCTCGGACGGCTTGATGCTCTTGGCGATCTCGACAACATCGTTGTCGTAGAAGTACAAGCCGGTCACCGCATAGTTGGATTTTGGTTTCAGCGGTTTCTCTTCAATGCTAAGAGCGCGACCGGTTTTGTCGAACTCGACAACACCGAAGCGTTCCGGATCGGAGACGTGGTAGCCGAATACGGTAGCGCCATGTTGTTGAGAGCTGGCAGAACGCAGGTTGTCCGAGAAGTGCTGACCGTAAAAGATGTTGTCGCCCAGGATCAGGCAGCAAGGATCTTCGCCGATGAACTCTTCGCCAATGATGAAGGCTTGTGCCAGACCGTCAGGACTAGGTTGCTCGGCGTAGGTCAGCTTGATACCGTACAGGCTTCCGTCACCCAGCAACTTGCGGAAACATGGCAAGTCTTCAGGCGTGGAGATAATCAGGACTTCACGCATGCCTGCGAGCATCAGCACCGACAGCGGATAGAAGATCATCGGCTTGTCGTAGATCGGCAGCATCTGTTTGGACACGCCAAGGGTCAACGGATGCAGACGCGTGCCCGAGCCGCCAGCGAGGATGATGCCTTTACGATTTGTCGTGCTCATTTATTCAGAACTTCCCTAAGCATTCGGGTTACGCCACTTTGC
>Ga0163162_10000685_pt1 | contig 31391 bp, 24 predicted proteins | sample S55metaG_FD_115310 | JGI IMG/M metagenome (GOLD analysis project Ga0163162, IMG submission 115310) | Switchgrass rhizosphere microbial communities from Kellogg Biological Station, Michigan, USA - S5-5 metaG | ecosystem: Host-associated > Plants > Roots > Rhizosphere > Soil | place: USA... | reverse complement strand
GAAAGTCATCGATGTAACGCAACCGGAGCAGGCTCGAATTGTTGAGGAAGCTGTTGTGCCACTGTCAGATGCGCGCGATGTTTATGTGGCGCGGACCTATGCGTATGTCGCGAATGGGAAGGATGGAATCGCGATTGTGGACATCGAGCAGCCGGAACATCCTCGACTCGATCAAACCTTCAACGCGAACGGGAAACTAAGCGATGTGCATCAGGTTAAGATAGCCATGACGAATGCGAGCCTGTTTGCGTATGTTGCCGATGGAAAGAATGGTCTGCGGATTCTGCAACTCACCTCACCTGAGACGATGCCTGAGTATGCCGGGTTTAGCCCACGACCTCGACCAGTGCTGATCGCAACGTACAAAACCAAGGGAGATGCACTTGCAGTGTCAAAGCCGTTAGATCGTGATAGGGCTGTTGATGAGAGTGGGAATCAGATTTCGGTGTTTGGACGTCGTGGTGCCCGACCGTTTACTCATGATGAGATCATTCGAATGTTGAAAACCAACGATGGCACTGGTGATTGGTTTAGAGTGAGTGATGTTCCTCGAGCAAGCAAGGAATAACAACAAGTAATAAAGAACAAGTAAGGAAGGGTGGTTTACCCCCGCCTTCCGCAACAAAAGAACACAGCTTTTTTCTCACAAGGAGCTTCCTCATGGCCAAGAAATGGTCTAACCAAAATCTACCTGGTGCTTTGCACTACCTCACGGGAAATGTCGTCCATAGAATCCCTGTATTCACGCAAACCGCTTGCTGCGAGGGCTTCTTCGATGTCCTTGCCAAGCTCTTACGAGAGTGGCCTTGCAAGCTAATCTGCTATGTGCTGATGCCTGATCACTTCCATTTGATCCTAAATCCATGTGACGGCAACATTAAAGGATTTGGTGCTGCATTAAAGAGTCTCTCAGCAAAGAAGATTGTCGAACTAACAGGAGATCATCGCTTCATTCGGAAGAAGCCAGAAAAGGACGGAACACTTCATCAAGTTTGGCAGGAGAGTTTTAAGGATTTCCCATTGTGGAGCGCGTGGATGATTTGGCAGAAGATCAATTACATACATGCCAACCCGGTGAAGGCTCGCTTGCTCTCTTCGGCCAAGGAATATCCCTGGTCAAGCTTTCGGGCGTTCTACTTCAATGCCGCTGAGCCGTTATCAGTCGACACTGATTGGTGGTGGCCAGACGATGCTGAAAAACTCTCAAGAGCTCAGAAAGAACTTGGCTGGCAAACTTATCAGTGCAGAGATAAGAAAAAATAGGACGCAATTTCAACAGTTAAGTGTGAGATCTAAATGAGTTGAATTGTGGCAGCGGGGGTAAACCACCCTTCCTTACTTGTTCTTTCTAGCTGCTAAATTAATTCCTGCCGCAGTTTCAGCAATAGCGCTTTTGCTTCATCAGAACTTAGTGAATCTGATGCCGACCGGATCTCATCGATCACTTTCTGATTAGCTAGATCAAACAGCGACGCTTGAGCAGCAGCCTTCCGGCGTCCCGCGCGAGTAGCGGCTTTTGCCAAAGCACTATCTGCCGCAGCTGCCCTGACTGAAACAGCTTCAACCTGTGACTCTTCTTCAGCAAACACTTCCAACTCGTAACGTTCCAATCGTTCCAACACTTCTCGCGCATTCGCTAACACTGCGGGAGGCAAACCCGCGAGGCGTGCGACCTCGATGCCGTAAGACTTTGACGCGCGCCCGCGTTCGAGTCGATGTAAAAAGACGACTTCGCCTTCTCGCTCGGTAGCGGTGATTTGATAGTTCTGTGCGCCGGGTAGACGCTCGGCCAACTCGGTCAGCTCGTGATAGTGAGTCGCGAATAACGTTTTAGCAGCATGTTCTGCCGAGTTGTGCAGATACTCGGCAACTGCCCACGCGATCGACAAGCCATCAAACGTAGCGGTTCCTCGTCCTATCTCATCCAGCAGAACCAGTGATCGTGGAGTTGAGCTGTGTAGGATCGCAGCGGTCTCAGTCATCTCGACCATGAATGTCGACCGACCCCTTGTCAGATCGTCAGATGCACCCACTCGCGTCCAAATACGATCGAGAAGTGGCAAGCGCGCGCGTTCCGCCGGCACGAAACACCCCATCTGGGCAAGAATGCAGACAAGGGCAGTCTGCCTTAGCACGGTGCTTTTCCCACCCATGTTAGGCCCGGTGATTATCAGGAGCCGATCAGTAGAGTTGTTTAGATAGATACTGTTCGGCACGAAGGGCTCGTCGCTAAACGCCTCGATCACTGGATGACGACCCTGCACGATTTCGAGTTCATCGCCGTCGTGCATCACCGGCCGCACGAAGCGACGCCGAGCCGACGTTTCTGCTGAGGAAGATATAGCGTCGAGTGCTGCGAGTGCTCGAGCGGTGAGTTGAATACGTTTTGTCTCAGCAGCTATCTGGCGACAGACTTCGGTGAAGAGTTCTGTCTCGAGCTGGACTATTCGTTCCTCAGCGCCAAGGACTTTCTTTTCTACGTCTCGAAGTTCGGGTGTCGTGAAACGCTCGGCGTTTGCGAGAGTTTGACGTCTCTCATAGTCGGAGGGCACGCGGACCGCATTAGCTTTCGAAACTTCTATGAAGTAACCAAAGACGCCGTTGAAACGAATTCGCAGATTGCCAATACCACTCCGGGTGCGTTCGCTCGTTTCCATTGCGGCAATGATTTGTTTGGCGTTTGTGCTTACCGATCTGAGTTCGTCGAGTTCAAGGGAGTATCCTTCACGAATGGCGCCGCCGTCGGTCAGTTTCACCGGTGGGTCGTCGTTGATAGCCTTCGCGATGAGTGAACGAATGTCTTGGAGTTCGTCAGTATTTTCGGCAAGCACCTGCAACATTGATGACGACAAACCAGTCAGTGCTTCGCGTATCTCAGGGACTTGATTGAGGGAGCGCAACATCGCGACCAGGTCACGAGGAGTTGCCGAACCCAGGCTCACACGACCCAGAACACGCTCGAGATCTGAAACTTCCTTCAACAGAGATCGAAGTCTGTCTCGTACTCGCTGCGTCGTAACCAAATCTTCAACCGCTGCCAGACGCGCCTCGACTTCGCCACGCTTGACGCACGGTCGCAACAGCCACGAACGCAGAAGTCGCCCGCCCATGCCGGTAACCGTTTGATCAATCACTTGGAGTAACGAGCGCCCGCTACCACCGGCCAAAGATTCGACGAGTTCAAGGTTCCGAACGGTGACACTATCGAGCACGAGGTGGTCTTGTGGCTCGAAGTAAACCAGGTCTGTGACATGAGCGGCTGCGGCGCGTTGAGTCTCCTGTGCATAGCGCAGGCAGACACCTGCTGCGCGAATCGCTTCGTCTTTCTTAATCAATCCGTAGCCGTCGAGCGTTTTGACCTTGAAGTGCTCCAGCAGAAGGTTCTGACAGTCGTCCTTTTGACATTTCCAGTCTTCGATAGGAGTCAAAGTTGAAGCAATGCCGTACTCGTATGCGGAAACCAGATCAGATTGCACGGTGACACTCGAAGAAGAGTTTTGATCGAGTGGCAGTGGGGCAGTTTGAACTTTTCCGGTGAGTCCGGATTTGATCAGTGGAGCGAGCGAAGCGGGGAAGAGCAATTCACGTGGAGCAAATGACTCTAAATCGGCGCGAATGCGTGTCCATGATTCACGGCCGGTTTCCTGTGTAACACGAAACTCGCCTGTTGATATGTCAAGAAACGCGGCTCCGACTGTTTCTCCGGCACTGCAAATTGCCGCAAGAAACACTGACTCGCGCGCTTCGAGCAGTTGTGGATCGATTGGCGTACCTGGCGTGACGATGCGAACGACTTCGCGTCGCACCAGCTTCTTAGTTTTTCCGGCTTCCTCGGTCTGTTCGCAAATGGCAACGCGAAAACCTTTGCGGACCAGGCGAGCTATGTAGTTGGCAGCCGAATGATGTGGAACGCCGCACATCGGAATCGGATTACCGGATTCTTTTTGTCTCGCGGTTAGAGTGATTTGCAGCTCACGCGAGCCAACGACGGCATCATCGAAAAAGAGTTCGTAGAAATCACCCAGGCGAAAGAACAAAAGCGTACCGGGGTGTTGCTGTTTTAGTTCCTGATACTGCCGCAGCATCGGCGTTGGATTTGAAAGATTCATACGTGAGTAAGGTGGGTCGAATAATCTCCGATAACTTTTCGTTTGTCGAGCCGTGGCGTCATCGAATTTGTGAATTACTAAACCAGGCAGATTTATGCTACTTTGCTGTGCTGTTTCGCAGATTATGGAATGATAACTTTGAGGTCAAAAAGAGCTGTGTGATAAGGCCCCTGTGCTCTCTGTGTCTCCGTGACTCTGTGGTAAGGAACGCTTCCTGACATACCACAGAGTCACGGAGACTCAGAGGGGCACAGAGAAGAGCAAAGTGACTGAACCAAACCGTGGAAAGTACCCACTCGAATTCAAACAAATCCACTGCAGCACGTCTTCTCTCGAATTCTCTCCAAGAGCACCTGGACACTTTTCAAACTCTTCTTGGGTCGACACTCTCCGATATCGAACGATCTGGGCAAGTGATCATCGACGTTCTGAAAAGCGGTAAGAAGGTGCTCGTCTGTGGAAATGGGGGGAGTGCCGCCGACGCTCAACACATCGCTGCTGAATTAGTAGGGCGCTACGAAAAACCCAGGCGTTCCTTTCCGGCAATTGCGTTGACCACTGACACATCCGCGTTAACGGCGATAAGTAACGATTTTGGTTTTGATGAAGTATTTGCACGCCAGGTTGAGGGTTTGGCTCAAGCGGGTGATGTCCTCATTGCTATTAGTACGAGCGGAAAGTCTCCGAATGTTTTGAAAGCTGTTGCAAAAGCGCGCGAACTGGGGTGTCGAACTATTGCGTTGACTGGTGCAGCGGCTGAGCCACTAGCGTCGGCGTGTGAAGCGGCAGTTGTTGTACCGTCGCTGCGCACTGCACGTGTACAGGAAGCTCATATCACCATCGGTCACTTGTGGTGTGAGATGGTTGATGAGCTGATGTCCGATAAGCTTTAGAGGGCCTTGAAAATTCTCGTGGGACTTCAAGGTTGTCCATTGAATCAAACGTGTTTAGGTTTTTCTCTGTGCAATCTCTGTGTTCTCTGTGCCTCAGTGGTGAGGAAGCTGTATTAATTTAACCACGGCACAGAGAACACAGAGATTGCACAGAGAAGAATCTCCTGCTCAGGCCGATCAATCGATTAGACGGAGCAATCAGCCGAATTTTGCAAGACGCTCTTTAGCTTGTCGGCAATGTCTGTGTCGACCTCACACCTTAGCGGCAGAAAACTTAACTCACATCAAACTCACCTCGGAGGCGCAGAAGAACGCAGAGACGACGCAGAGAGAGCTTCGATCTAAAACACTCCGACAAAAAACAAATTGACACGATCTGTTTGTGCAATTAGTCTGTTGCACTCTTCGATTCAATTTGCCGGCTTACCCAGTTTCATTGCTTACCCGACGCGCCGGTACTTGCAGTTACTAACATCTCGTAATCGGATTTCAATATTTTTTGCGTTGGAACTTTATTCCACGGTTCACTTCATTGCTAACAGACTGCGGTCTCGCCGCAATTTGATTTCACTGTGACATTAACGTTCCGGAACAAGAGCCCAAATGGTGATGGGGTAGATTCAAAAACCTACCCTTTAGGTGAGAACGTCGAACAAGGAAGCTCGGTTAACGCCAGTTCAATCGTCACATTGAGTCACACTCCCGTTGAACATCGTCTCTACTCAGCGATGCTCTCCGTTCAGAACGAGTCACCCACTTCAAATTCATTTACCGTTCGAAACCTGATGACTCTCGCCGGAATTGGGAGCTTGAGCACCGTTCGTCGCGGGCTCGAAGGTCTGCTCGTCAAACGGAGCATCGATCGAAACGGACGACACAACGGCAATAGAGTGGAGGATCGCGGTCACGCATACCGCGTTTTTCCACCTGCTGAAGTCATTACCCGACGTCTTGAGGCTGGTGGCACAGCACTCAGTTCTTCTATCAGCGTCTCGGAGTCGAGTCGTGGAAATCCCGCATTCGCCAATGCCATAGCCCGCGTGGCCGAGAACGCAATGCTCAGTCGTCGTGAGGCTCAAGTTGCATTGTGTTGCGTTGAGGGTCTGACAAACGCCCAAATCGGGAAGCGTTTACAGGTCAGTGAGCAGACTGTGAAGTTTCACTTGCGGCACATCTTCGTCAAGTTCGGAGTGAAAAGAAGGGCCGAACTGATATCCAGACTGTTGATGTGAAAGTTTGATAACCAGGCGCCGCCTCGCGTACGAGGCTTCCCCACGGGGTACTGTGTGTGGCCGCTTCCGTTAATGCTCGAACAAGGAAGGACATGCAAGGACAGAGGTGTATCCAGATGAACCCAAGCGACCTTAATAACCAGCAGGCAATAAAGAAAACAGCCAGGAAGAAAAAGAAGAAGAAGAAGACGGCCCTCGTCGTTTGTCGCGATCGAAAGCAATTTTGGACGACACAGACTCAGTTTTGGCAGTGGGTTAGAGAAGGCGTTGTCATAAAAACCGGGGACCAGCCTTTGAGTGGACTATACAAACGAGAGCATGAGGAGTTGTTGGTGTTGTTGAGTAATACGGTGCTGAATCTTGCCCACCCGAATCATATGCGGGAGGCATTGTTGTCGCGCCGGATAGGGATATCTGGAAAGTGAATTGTTTGGGTTAGGAGTTTGAAATGAATTGCCTTTGGACACGACGACTGATGTTGAGTTTTGGTCTCATGCTGCTCGTCGGCTTATCAATCAATGCGTCGGCACAACAGGCGGCAGCCACTGCCGCATTGGCGCCAGGTCCGACCAGGACCCAACCAACGTCAGTTGCAGATGATGATCGATATCGCATCGGACCGGGTGATGTGCTGGATATACGTATTTATAACCGCCCAAATCTTTCACGCGATGGTGTGCGAGTTGAGGGTAACGGCATGTTCCGAATGCCACTCATCGAAACTGAGATTCAAGCTGCGTGCAGGACCGAAGGCGAACTGGCGAAAGAAATCTCGATTCGTTACGCGCGGTTCTACAAAAACCTTCAGGTCGATGTCTTCATCAAGGAGTATCACTCGAAGCAGGTAGCAATCATCGGGGCGGTAAATGAACAGAGCCGTTTTGAACTACAGCGCAGAGTACGTCTTCTCGAATTGTTAACCTACGCGCGCGGGCCCTCAGCCAAAGCTGGCCAAACTATCAATATCGTGCACTCGACCGCTCCTTCGCTTTGTAGAGCCGGCAGCGACGACGAGATCGCAGCTTTCTCCAGCTACAAACTGAGTGACACGATGGTTGGTGATCCGAAAGCGAATCCATACGTTGAAGCCGGCGACATTGTTACGCTGCCTGAGGCAGATCAGATCTACGTCGTCGGCAATGTCTACACCCCGGTAACAATTCCGCTAAAGGAGCCACTCACGCTATCACGTGCGATTGCAATGGCTGGCGGTGCCAAAATGGACACTAAGAAAGACAAGATACGAATAGTTCGTCAGGAACCCGGGAGTCTGTCGAAAACGGAGATCATCGTAGATTTAAGTGCAATCGAGAAGAAGCGTGCGGACGACCTGGCCTTACTCCCGAACGATATTATTGATGTGCCGCTATCATCAGGAAAGAGTTTGCTTCGGGGCTTGGTAGCGGGAAGTGCGCAAATGGTGACCCAGCTGCCGGTGCACGTAATACCCTAAAGTTTGAAATGCCAGGCAGGAAGTAAGGACAGTCGATGAAGCAATCACAAGAGATAGCAAAGAGGGACCCGGCGTCGCACCTTGAAGGAACTATCGACACGCCTCATTCATACAACTACGGCGTGGATCCTAATGCGGAAACCGAGGTTCATCTGCTCGACTACTGGCGTGCAGTTTGGAAGCGATTGTGGTTGGTCTGTGGTGTTGTGGCTCTAATCACTTCGATCGCCATTCTGCAGATGGCCAGAAAACCAGATGTGTATGAAGCGCAGGCCCGTGTTCAGATCGACGTAGAAGACAGCGATCAAAAACTGGTTACCAAGGAACCTGGATATTACGGATCGACTGACGATCCTGTTTACTTCAACACACAGCTGCAGATTCTTGTTAGTCCGGGACTCATTCGAAGAGTCGTGCGAACATTGGATTTGGAACACAATCCCGATTTTCTCAATGGCAATTCTGGACCTCGAAGGTCAACCTGGAAGACGGTGCTCCAGATGTTCGGCCTTGAGAAGGCAGCACCGGCCCTGGCGAAACCAACCGAACAACTGCCGTTGACGAATTCCGTAGCTGATGCGAGCTCACGCGAAGATCTGGCTGAGGCCAAGCGATTGGCGCCGTTTGTAGCTTCTATCCTGGGTGGCCTCAGCGTGGAACCAGTTAAGGAAAACAGAGGATTCGTTAAAGAGACGCGGTTGGTCGACATAAGTTTTCAGCACACCGATCCGCAAGTCGCCGCGAAGGTTGTTAATGCCATAGCCGAAACGTACGTATTCGCAAACCTGGAAAAGAACACTCAAACTACCTCGAGCACCGGCGAGTTTCTCCAGAAGCGTATAGCAGAGCTGCAGCAAAAGATTCGTAATGACGAAGAACGTTTGGTCAATTACGCAAAGAACAACCAGATTATTTCGCTTGACGCCAATCAGAACACGGTGGTCGAACGACTAGCCGGCCTAAACAAGCAGCTCCTGGAAGCGGAGAATGATCGAAAGAGCGCTGAAGCGGCACTCAATGCCGCAAGACAACCTAACGCGGCCAACGCTCTTGCTGAAGGCGATAGCAAAGATGCGGCGGACTCCGAAACGAAGTTGGGAGAGCTAAGACAGAAGAGAGCCCAGTTGCTCGTTGATGCTACCGAGGAAGCGCCCGAGGTAAAGGAAGTCGACCAGCAAATCGCCGAGGTTGATCGGCACCTAAAGGATGTGCGCGCGCGCAAGAGCTCGACCATTCTCACAAATCTCAATACTCATTATCGAGAAACACTAGATCGCGAGCAGTCGTTGCGTAAGGCTTTTGAGCAGCAACGGTCAGAAACTCTTAACCAGAACGAAGCTGCGATTAACTACCGGATCATCCAGCAGGAAATTGAGACAAACAAGACTCTACTAAACAGCTTGTTGCAACGCTCGAAAGAGAACGACGTCGTCATGGCCGGCAAGTCGAACAACATATCGATTGTTGACTACGGACTCGCACCTGACAGTCCAGTTGGACCGAATCGAACTCGCAGTGTGCTCATCGCTCTGTTTTTATCTGCCGGCTTTGGCGTCGGTTTAGCATTATTTCTCGAATACCTCGATGACACAGTGCGTTCCACCGATGACGTCGAACGCCTTTTACACCTACCGGCGCTTGCAGTGATTCCTTCTGTGGGTGGCGCAACGCGCAGACGATTAGGTGGCGGTTCGACTGCATTGCAAAAACTGAACGGCAGTAACGGCAACGGTAAAGATCATCCGGAATTATTGATGAATGTGGACGGTCGATCGCCGCTTGCAGAAGCTTACCGGCATCTGCGCACCTCTGTACTTTTGTCGACTGCCGGACGTGCCCCAAAGTCGCTGTTGGTTACGTCTAGTTTGCCCGGGGAAGGGAAGACCACGACTGCGGTAAATACCGCGGTGACTTTGGCTCAGACAGGTGCACAAGTTGTCATTATTGACGCTGATATGCGTCGCCCCCGTTTACAGTCGATCTTTGATCTGCGGGGACAATTAGGACTCAGTTCGATTCTTTCTGCAGACGTCAGCGAAGCAGAGATGCTGGCAATGGTGTCGAGAAACGAAACAACCGGAGTGAATATCCTGACCTCAGGGCCAATCCCTCCAAACCCCGCTGAACTACTAGGTTCCGATCAAATGAGGCGACTGGTTGAAGTTCTACAGAAGCACTTCATGCACGTGGTGATTGATTCGCCACCGGTTAGCTCTTTTACAGATGGTGTTTTGCTAGCGACTTTAGTGGATGGCGTGTTGCTGGTAGTGCATGGCGGAAAAAGTTCGCGACATATCGTGCGGCGTTCACGCCAGCTGCTGATGGACGTGGGGGCAAAAATCTTCGGAGTAGTTCTCAATAACGTTGCCGTGCAATCTCACGACTACTACTACTATCGACGCTATTACACCGAAAAGTATTACAGCAAGGAAGAAGCAGGCGCTTGATCGCTGAAACTGGTCCCGAGCTTCGCAACGCACACCCAGCTTTGCCGTCACTGCGGATCGATCCGCCCGCTCATTGGGCTTCGCTCGATTTGCGTGAACTGTGGGAATACCGGGAGCTGCTTTACTTTCTGGTTTGGCGGGATGTCAAAGTTCGATACAAGCAAACTGCACTGGGCGCGGCCTGGGCCATCATCCAACCTTTATTCATGATGGCTGTGTTTAGTTTGTTCTTTGGTCGACTTGCAAGGGTACCCTCTGACGGAATTCCATATCCCGTCTTTACGTTATGTGCGCTGCTTCCATGGCAACTGTTTGCCAACGCCCTCACTGAATGCAGCAATAGTCTTGTTGGTAATCAACACTTAATCACGAAGGTTTATTTCCCACGTCTTGTAGTTCCCATCTCAGCAGTGCTTAGTGGTCTTGTCGATTTCTTCATCGCTTCCGTATTACTTCTGGGTTTAATGTTGTACTACGGTATTGTGCCGGGATTAGCGATCGTTACTGTGCCTGGTTTCATACTTCTGGCGATTGTTACTGCACTTGGAGTTGGTCTCTGGCTTTCAGCATTGAATGTTCAATACAGGGATGTGCGCTACACGATCAACTTCATGATTCAGTTCTGGCTGTTTGCGACCCCGGTCGCGTACCCGAGTTCAATCGTTCCTGAAAAGTGGCGTGCCTTGTACGGACTTAACCCCATGGCAGGTGTCGTTGAAGGATTTCGCTGGGCGTTACTGGGGAAGTCATCAGCGCCAGGGCCAATGCTGTTTGTTTCGGTGGCGGTTGTGCTGGCGATATTTGTCGGTGGCCTCTATTACTTCCGCCGGATGGAACAAGAGTTTGCCGACATCGTTTAGAGCAACCTGACTTCGGCTACTGCCTCACGACAAAGCGGCGGAACCGATTCCAAGTTCGATTCATAGTGCCATTGACCTCCTTCATGCTCGCCATTCGTTGTGACAATCTAAGTAAGCATTACACGATAGGAGAACGACAGCCGTATCGCGCTTTGCGCGAGGTAATTTCTGACGGACTTGCAGCGCCTTTTCGACGATTCCGCTCAAGAACACTCAACGAAGCAGTTCCTAATAGATCCGATTCAATTTGGGCGCTGAACGACATATCACTCGAAATAAAACGAGGTGAGGCGGTCGGCATAATAGGAAGAAATGGTGCAGGGAAAAGCACACTATTAAAGATACTGTCGCGGATTACAAAGCCGACAAGTGGTCATGTAGAAATCAAGGGAAGAGTTGGATCGCTCCTCGAGGTTGGGACTGGATTTCATTCCGAGCTATCAGGGCGTGAAAACATATATCTGAATGGTGCCATCCTCGGGATGAGAAAAGCCGAGATCGATTCCAAGTTCGATGAAATTGTTGCTTTTGCCGAGGTTGAACAATTCATTGACACACCTGTTAAGCGCTACTCCAGTGGAATGTACGTTCGACTTGCATTTGGTGTCGCAGCTCACCTGGAAACAGAAGTGTTGTTAGTTGATGAAGTGCTTGCGGTGGGCGATCGTCAATTTCAAACAAAATGTCTGGGCAAGCTCGACGACGTAACAAAACTAGGGCGGACTGTTGTGCTCGTCAGTCACCAGATGAATCAGATCAGAAACTTGAGTAGCTCCGTAGCGTGGCTTGAGCGGGGGAAGCTCAGACAATTCGGACCGACCAGTCAGGTTGTATCTGCCTATGAAGCTTCTTCGTTAGGCCAGAACGGAACGAATGAACCGGCGAGTTCCTGTTCATCGTTTCTGTCGTGGGAGATTCCGGGTGAAGGGTATACGTTAAGAAGGCCCTTAAGTCCCTTCAGTCTGTCGTTTGCTCTACGGCTACAGTCCGCAGTGCGAAATGGTCACCTCGGAGTACATGTTTACAATTCGGAAAATGTCATGTTGGCCAGTTGGGGACTTGATGGTATTGAATTGCAGTCAGGATGCGTAACCTTGGCGCTCGATATTCCGTCGTTACCTCTGCGACCTGGCGCATACACACTGGGCGCTACCTTATTCACTAATGGAAACAATCTAACTGGCGGTCGCATCGTGGATCGCTGGAGCGCCAGTCCGCCATTAATTGTCGAGACTGATGAGTTGTCTCATGCTCAGGACGAGTGGATGGGCTTGCTAAATTTGCCGGCACGTTTGCGAAAGACATGACGGATATGACAGTAAGGTCATCCATAGACTCTTAATGGAGATTTCAATTACCACAGTCGATGTCTCAGTAATTATTCCGACCTACAACCGGAATCGTCCACTGCGAACGACTCTTGAATCGGTCTTGTCACAGAGTCCTGCGCCAGCCCAGATCCTTGTCATAGACCAAAGTGAAGCTCACGACGCTGATACGAGCAACTTTCTTGAGGATCTGATCAAATCGCAAAAGATCGAATATTTGCATCAGGACGTTCCGAACGCGCAACACGCGCGAAATTTAGGAATTGCGAATGCTACTGGTGAAGTCCTGCTGTTTTTGGATGATGACATTGTTGCTGAGCCAAATCTCGTCGAAGCTCATTGGAGAAATTACCAGGACTCGAGTATTGGGGCGGTTTGCGGATTCTTTCTTGATCCTGAAGAGATCCCAGTTGAAGAATTGCCTGATGTTTGCCACCGACCTGTCACCGGCTGGATATACGCACCCCATTGTTACGCGAAACGGACGCTTCATTACTCATGGCCCTCTGGTAACGGTTCTGTTCGAAAACACATTGCTATGTCGGTCGGCGGTTTTGATGAAAACTTTACGAGAACGTTGTTCGACGATGCTGATTTCTGTGTTCGGATGAAGCAGCACGGTGTTCTGATGGTTCATGATCCCGAGGCAAGGCTCTTACACATGAAGGAACCTTCGGGCGGCAAAAGACCAGGGTCGCTTAACGAATATGTCATTGCAGATCAGGATCAATGGTATATCTGGTGTTACTTCTTCTTGAGCAATTTTGGACTTAGTTCCTGGAGGGAGATTTTGATTCGTCTAAGGGCGTGCGTATTTCGAAGAAAGACCCTTGTTAAGCCCTGGTTCTTTTTGATAGCTCTTACCTGTTTCATCACTGGTTTCATCACTGCTTCCACCGCGATTGTAAAGGGGCGAAGGCTGGCAAGTTTTCATGTACTTGCTGAAAGTCTGTAGTCCTCTGCCTTTTTTCATTCATCCAACGTCCAATGAAAGTCATACACGCCCTTGGGTGGTATTTTCCCGATTCCATGGGTGGAACTGAAGTCTACGTTTCTCAACTCGTCGCACAACTCCGCAAACAGGGAATCGACAACGTCATCGCCGCAGCAAGAGATGGTTATGAGGATGAGACGTACATTCACGAGGGAACCGAGGTGTTTCGTTACCCAGTGCATCCGAGTCCTTCCCAACAGCAAGTAAGAGGAGCCGTTCCTTATGGAGGTTTCGATCAGTTTGTTAGTTGGTTATCAAAACAGAGTGCTGACGTTTATCACCAACACTCCATGGTCGGGGGTTGTGGCATTCATCACTTACAAGCAGCGAGAAAGTTGGGTCTGCGTACGGTCGTCACGGTTCACCTGCCGGGGACAATCTGTTTGCGAGGAACCATGATGCTGTATGGGAGTTCAGCTTGTGATGGACACGTAGAAATAGTGCGTTGCGGTGTTTGTTGGGCCATGAGTAAAGGACTGACTCGACCTTTGGCATCAGTTGCTGGTCGTTTCCCAAGAAGATTCAGCGAAGGCTTCCAACGGATCGAAAGACGAGGGTTGAGCGTTCTCGCTACGTCCAGTCTTGTCGACTCCCGCTTGCGGCAAATGAGAGAGCTATCTGGATTGGCTGATCGAACAGTGGCCATTGCTCAGTGGATTTTCGACGCACTGATCGCCAATGGTTTTGACCGAGACAAACTCGTACTTTCGCATAGTGGCGGTCCGACCGAACCCGCGAACAAAACCAAAGCGCAAAGGGCCCGGGCTGGAGGTGGTCCGTTGAAAATTGGCTTCCTCGGGCGACTGGTCAGAGTGAAAGGTCTTGACGTTCTTATAAGGGCCTTTCAAAAACTGCCGGCTAACCTGGGAATTGAGCTACTCATTTATGGTATTTCAAATGACTCGGAAGAGAGGGCCTACGAAAACAATATTCGTCAACTAGCTAATCGCGATTCAAGAATCCGGTTCATGGAACCCGTGACTCAAGAGAACCTGCGTACAACTCTCAAACGCTTTGATCTACTGGCAATTCCTTCTCAAGGGATGGAGACCGGGCCATTGGTACTGCTGGAGTCATTCGCTGCTGGCGTTCCCGTGATAGCGTCGAATCTTGGGGGTATTGCGGAACGTGTCAGAGATAGAAGAGATGGCTGGTTGGTTAAATGCGACGATGTACGCGAATGGTCTGCTGCTCTGGAACGCTTAGCGAATGACAGGGCATTGGTCGACAGCCTGCGGGAGAATATTCAGGAAATTAGAACAATGGAAACAGTCGCTTCTGAAATGGCGACGATCTACCGTGAGGTTTTGTCGACCTAGTTGAGATGAACTTACGAACGCGCATCAGTTACTTCTGTTGGGCGGCACGCCGATATCCGTTTTCGAATAACACTTGTCCAAGTTGCAATTCTTCGATCACCCGTCCTGTCAAACGTAAGGCGGTCGTTACTGTCTTGCGCGAGTGCCAATCCTGTTATCTTCGATTTCGTGTTCCCAAGGATGATCCTTCGTACGCGGAAGCGTTTTATCAGACTGAGTATGCGCAGGGAAGCACAACTGAATGTCCGAGTACTTCTGAGTTACGAAGATTACTCGACTCGAACTTCAAGGATAGTCCGAATGACTTTTCTGTTTATCTGAGTGTTCTAAGAACTCTTGGTATGAAGCCGGGCGACGTTGTAATGGATTTTGGTGCGTCTTGGGGTTATGGCAGTTGGCAGTTGGCCCAGTCCGGATGCGAGGTCTATTCATACGAAGTGAGCCGGCCACGCGCCCAGTACGCTGAAAAGCATTTGCAGTGTCAAACGTTAACCTCTCCCGATCGATGTCCCGAAAAGGTTGATTATTTTTTTAGTGCTCACGTTATTGAGCACCTCGCTGACCCCAATGTTTTATGGCGCGCGGCGCGAGCGACCCTTAAGCCGACAGGAAAGATCGTTCTCTTCATGCACAATGGGGAACCTGGTCTGGAACAGACTTGCGGGTGGTATCACAACCTCTGGGGAAAGGTTCATCCGTTGCTTTTGACAGCTCGCGCATTGGAGGTAATGGCAGCACAAAATGGGTTTTCCGGCCACGCTTTCACTTCACCGTACGACTGCGACGCGATTGCACTAAGATCCTCCGGGCCTCTTACCGGAGAAGAGTTACTGTTCATTTCTACCTTTATCTGATCGTGAGTTCAGGGGAGTTGGTGGTTTGAGTTTGAATTCACAGAAACAAGCAATTCTATTCTCCCATCCAGGATGCCCCCCTTTTGCACAACAGGCAGCGCGAGCGTTCTACGATGCCGGATTGTTGTCCGCATACGTGACGACGTTTGCGTATCGACCCCGAACAAACTTTGGGCGCTACCTTAAGGGTGTGTATGGATTGTTTTCCGGCAGTGCAAATCAGGAACTATCGCGGAGACAAATAACGGAGCTTCCGGATGAGATGGTCATCACCCATCCTTCCCGTGAGTTGTTAAGGACTTTTGTTAGCAGATCTCGTCTTGGTCCAATTGCCGCAGATTACGTCTGGGAAAATGCCGAGCTGTGGTTCGATCGAAGGGTATCAAGACACCATTTGCATAACGCTCGTGCGGTGTATGGTTACGAGCATGCGGTGCTCGAAACATTTTCGAAGCAGAGAGCTCGAGGGGCATTGAACATCTATGACATGCCCACTGCCCACCACAAACTTAAGTCGGCCATGCTTGATACTGAAGTCTCCGCCGTGCCTGAAGGGCAAACAACTTACGTGCGACACGTTCAACGAAATCGGTCTCGGAGAAATGAGAGAACCGACGCGGAGCTGGCCCTGGCTGACCTGATTATTTGTCCATCTCAGTTTGTCAGGAACTCATTGGTGCAGGTTGGTGTTAATCCAGAAAAGATCCTTGTAGTTCCGTTTGGATCTCCCACCGTGGCGACCTTACACGGAAAACACTCAAATAAGTCGATGATCTTTTTGAGCGCGGGGAATCAATCGATTTCAAAAGGGACGCATTATTTACTTGAAGCCTGGCGCAAACTAAAGCCGCCGGCAAATTGCGAACTGTGGCTTGTCGGCAAAATGGCTCTGCCTGAACGACTGCTCGTAAACATGCCGAAGAACGTTGTAATCAAGTCGAACATTCCTCGTGCAGACCTGTTCGAGATTTACAACCGCGCTTCAGTTCTTGTATTGCCAACACTGTATGAGGGGTTCGCCCTGGTAATAACCGAGGCTATGGCCCATGGACTAAGTGTGATTACAACACCCAATTCTGGTGCTGGAGGATTTATCACTCACGGACGGGAAGGTTTAATTGTTCCTACGCAAAACGTGGAACGACTGGCAGAAGCGATTGAGTACTGTATTCACAACCCTGCTGCGGTGAAGGAAATGAACAAACAGGCACTCGCAAGGGCGGCAAGTTGGCAGTGGACTGACTATCGCCGAACATTGGCAGAACAGATCACTTCATTCCTAAATCACAAAGCTGCTTGAAATCGAAATGCAAATTTGCCTGATCGGCGTTGCCCATCCTTGCCATAACCCGCGTTTGCTACGTGAGGCTGATTCACTTGCCGAAATGGGACATGAGGTTTGTGTAGTTGCTCCATCAATCTCGCCTGAACTGGCCGAGAGGGATCGACGCCACATGGCTGTACGACGTTGGCGTCTGCAAAGCGTGGATTGTTGTCCCATTGGACTTGCGGGGAAGTGGCGATCATTTGTCGTTCGCGGAAAGCGTCGCTTCGCTTCAGAAGTTTTTCAAACTTTCGGGGGTGAGTATTTAGCAGAGACTGGGTATACGACCGCGTTGAGTCGTTTGAAGAGAACGGCCTCTCTCGAGCGGGCAGACTGGTTTATAGCTCACACCCAGGCTGCTCTTCCGGTCGCGGTTAGTGCTGCTAAGAAGTTTGGCGCCAGGGTCGGTTTTGATTGTGAGGATCTTCTTTCGGCGACGGATGGTGGTGGTTCCGACGTCGTACGTTTACTCGAAAAGAAGTATCTCCAGTCTTGCAGTTACGTGTCGGTCCCATCTGAATTGATAGCAAGGCGCCTGGTTGACGATTATGGCATTCGAGATCCGGTAGTTCTCTACAACTGCTTTCCTACCAAACTTGCTGCGAAGTTAGCGCCGCCCTCGGATCGAGTAATTAGCAACACAATGCGTGTGCACTGGTTCAGTCAAACAATTGGTCCAGGGCGAGGTCTTGAGGAGGCGATCGATGCAATCGGAATGTTGAATGGTCCGGCGGAGCTACACATTCGTGGCCATGTCTTAGAGTCATATCGGAACCACATTGAGATACTGGCGAATCAACGCACGGTAGAGCTTTTCGTTCATCCGTTAATCGATCACGACCTTGTGATTGAATCGCTCAGAGACTTTGATATTGGCCTGGCACTGGAACGAACCAGTAACGATGGTTATTCCCTTACGATCAGCAACAAGATCTTTAGTTATCTTCTAGCGGGTCTGGCCGTTGCTGCTAGTGACACGCCAGGACAGCGTGAAGCGATGCAAGGATATCCGGAGGCCGGATTTTTGTATCCGTGTGGGAGTTCAGAGGCGTTGGCAAATGCGCTTCAACGCTGGCTTGATAACCGTGAGTCACTATTGCTTGCCCAGCAGAGTGCGTGGAACGCTGCGCGCGAACGCTTCTGCTGGGATTTGGAACAGCAGAAGTTTCTGGAACAACTCGCATTGTCAGTCCCCACCGTTCCTCTTGCTCATTCAACAACTGCATAAATGAAGCGCGTCGTCATTGTTGCCCCGGACTTTGCTCCCAGTAGTTTGCCACCGGCTCTACGCGTCCGGTTCTTTGCAAACAATCTCCGGCAGTTTGGCTGGGAACCGATTGTGCTTACGACAAAACCCGAGTTCTACGACTGGAACGTAGACCCCGAGAACTATCAATTGGTAGATGAGTCAGTTGAAGTTGTCAGAACAAATGCATGGCGAACGTCCTGGACTAGAAAGCTTGGCGTCGGTGACGTTGGAATTCGTTCATTAGTTTTTCAGTGGCAATCGCTCAAGTCGTTATGCAAGGGGCGCAACGTAGATTTGATCTTTATTCCAGTGCCGCCCTCTGTCTCGATGACTCTCGGGCGTTTGGCTTTTCACAAATTTGGTATTCCGTATGTGATTGATTACATCGATCCGTGGGTTACGGACTACTACTGGAGAGTTCCTAAAGAACAACGTCCACCGAAATGGGCGTTGGTTTACACGATGGCTCGAATCCTCGAACCATTTGCTCTAAAACACGTCGCGCACGTCACAGGTGTTTCCCAGGGAACGACCGATAGTGTCATCAATCGATATGAACATCTGTCACCTTCTGCAGCCTCTGAAATCCCTTACGGAGCCGATGCCGCAGACTTCGCACACGTGCGCACTCATCCACGAGTGAATCCGATCTTTAATCCCGGCGATGGTCATCTACACATGAGTTACGTGGGGGCTTGCATTCCGGGAATGCATCCAACCGTGAAAGAGATCTTTCGTGCGATAAGACTGGGACTGGATTCTCAACCCGAGCTGTTTACTAAATTGCGATTACATTTCGTTGGAACAAGTTATGCGCAAAACGGTGTACCACAGATCGACGCGATAGCTCGTGAGTTTGGTATTCAAGATTTTGTTGATGAACGAACGGCAAGGGTCTCATATCTCGAGTCGTTACAAATCATGCTGGATTCTGACGTTCTGTTTTTAATTGGATCTGGCGAGCCGCACTATTCCGCATCCAAAGTGTTCCCCTACATGTTGGCGCGCAAGCCTCTGCTGGCTGTGTTTCACGAAGACAGTAGCGTTGTAAAAATACTGGACGATATCGGTCACGCGACAGTTGTGACTTTCCGCGATCAGCAGTCGCTCGAGAATGACTCCGACAACATCTTGAACGCTCTTCGTTCGATTCTGTCAGGTCGACCAGGTCCGACAGAAATTGTGCCCGAACAATTCGACAGATTTACAACAAAGGCAATGACTGCTCGGCTCGCAACTGCGTTCGATCGCGCTCTCAATCATAGGCAACAACTCAAAACATTCGTTGCAGCTGATGAGCGACAGGGAAACATTCCGTTGGCATAAGACATGTTTCCGCGACTGCTTTCAACATGTACTGCCCACTTACCGAGCGGGCTGAAATACAAACTTAAGAATCTGAAACCTATTTATAACAGGTTGGTACAACTAGGCTCGCCTGTTGTTGAAGTTAACAGTAGTGCTGGATTATTCAAGTGGCGAATCGACGAAATCACTTCACAAGAGTTCATTCTCGGCGCATACGAATCGTATATGCAGGAAGCATTTGTTCGATTGATTCGTCCTGGCTTCACGGTCTACGACGTTGGAGCGCAAGCTGGATTTCACTCCATGGTGTGTTCGCTGTTAGTGGGGTCGGAAGGAACGGTTGTCGCTTTTGAACCTAATCCAGCTAATCTTTCATCAATTAATCAGCAACTGCTGGTTAATAAAGTAAGCAATACTGTGGTTATGGATTGTGCGTTGGGCGAACACGTTGAACCGGCTTGCCTCGACATCACCGGTGGCAGCAAGCAAGGGTTTGTGAACAATGCTGGTGAAGTCGCGATCGAAGTAAAGACGATCGATTCATTAAGCGACACATTGCCGCCTCCAAACTTAATCAAGATCGATGTAGAGGGCTATGAAGAACAAGTGATTCGAGGTGGGATGGCGACTATCAAAAAACACTCGCCCATCATTGTCTGCGATCCGAACGATGATCAAACGAGCAGCCTACTCGAATCAATGTTACGAGCGGTGGGATACGAATTAACGAGTGCAATGCCGATTACGTTTCAGCCAGCGGAAGTCACGCCTAGTCGATACGACTAGTCCATCAGTTGTTTTCTCAATCTCAAACATTGCATCCAACAGCAGGAGCCTCTGACGCTTTTACAATTGGTGTCGAGCAGAAACACTATTCCAATGACGGCAACGGGCCGTTGCTCGACTTACTTGACGATGATAGCCAGTCAATTCTGGATGTTGGCTGCGGCGCCGGTGATAACGCACGACTGTCACGTCGACGCGGCTCTGTTCGCCAGTTCTGTGGAATCACTGCTTCCAACTCTGAGTACAAGTCAGCTGCGGAGGTCATGGCAGATTGTTGGTGTGCTGATATTGAAAGTTCAGACCTTGGGTTCCTGAGAGGAAAGCATTTTGACGCGCTATTGTTCTCGCATACTTTGGAACACTTGAGAGAACCAGCGCGCGTTCTATCAAAGTTCACCTCTTATCTCAGCCCTGGTGGACTAGTGCTGATTGCCGTGCCAAACGTTCTCGAATGGCGCCAAAGATTTGAGTTTTTAAGAGGGCGATTCGAATATCAGGACGCAGGAATTCTCGATGCTTCCCACCTAAGATTTTTTACGTTTGATTCGGCCGACCGTTATTTGTTGCGTGAATGTCCAAATCTGACAATCGAAGAAAAAGTTGGCGATGGGAGTGTACCTTTGTGGTTTCTAAGGCACGCGATATTGCCCGCGCGGGCGAAACAATGGCTCGATAAGAGAGCGTGCTCGCTCAGGCCGAACCTATTTGCCGGGCAGATTTTGATTAAGGCGCGAACAACATCGTGACTCAACCTTTCCAATCTGAGTCTAAACAATAATGTCTCCCACTGTTTCAGTCGTGCTTCCGGTTTACAACGGCGAACGCTATTTACGAGCCTCCATTGATTCCGTCCTGACACAGTCGCTGCAGGACTTTGAATTCATAATCTGGGACGACGCTTCCACTGATTCGAGCCGAGAAATCATCAGCAGCTACAGCGATCCGCGCATTCGAGTGTTTGAGAACAACTCAAACCTGGGTCTCTTCAAAACACTAAACCTCATCATCACGAACTCAAGTGGGCCACTCATAAAACTATGGTCGCAGGATGACGTGATGAAGGAAGACTGTCTCAGTAAGTTGACGTCGTTTCTTTCGACACAAAAGAAGGCTGCGATGGCGTATTGCGCGTACGACTTATTCGACCGCGACGGAAAAGTGTATAAGCCAGCCCCACCGGATCAGACGCCCGAGACGATCGATCCGCGACTCGCGGCTCAAATAATGTTTTACAACGGCTCGCTTACGGGAAATATCGCAAACGTAATTCTGAGACGTAGTGCCTTGGATGAGGTGGGACTGTTTCGTGAGGACATGATGGTCTCAGGCGACTTCGAGATGTGGGTGAGACTATCGGAGCGTTGGCCAACTGGTTTCTTGAATGAGTCGCTACTCCTCTTACGTTCTCATGAAGACCAGTTCAGTCGACGGAAAGGAATCTACGTTCAATTCATGAAGGAAGATCGCGAAATCGTTGACACACTCTTGAGGCGTCTTCCTTTGGAGCTGCGAAGTCATGCACGACGTTATGAAGTTTGTCAGCGTCAGGTTCTTTACTTTCATTATCTGCTTCGTTGTTTACTCTCTGGAAACTGGAGTACGGCCTCACAAACGTATCGTGAAATCGCAAAACAATCTCGATTCGGTTTGGTAGCCCTGATTTGGTTGCTGACCGCGAATCATCGTCTTTATCGAATTCGACCGAAATATGCTTGAGACCCTTGCCGGAAAAATCGGTGCCGTGAGGGATGAAGATAGTTACCTTGAGAAGCCTGCTTCAACCGCACTCAAGCGCAAGTTTCGGTTAGCAATCATTAGCACTCACCCAATTCAATACCATGCAGTTTGGTTTCGAGCCTTGTCTTCAAATCCCGAGATCGATCTGCAAGTCTGGTACTGTCACAGGGCCAGTCCAAAGGAACAAGCCGCCGCGGGATTTGGGGTTGAATTCGATTGGGATATTCCCTTGTTGGAGGGCTACTCGCACGGCTTTCTACAGAACGTTGCACGCAATCCCACTGTGAACTCGTTTAATGGACTGGACACGCCAGCTCTCCGCCAAATCATTCAAGCCGCGGGATACGGCGCCGTTCTCATTAATGGATGGCACTACAAGAGTGCGTGGCAAGCTATGCGAGCGTGTTGGAAAACTGGAACTCCCGTAATGGTGAGAAGCGATTCACACCTGCGTACTGAAAGATCAGTACTTCGTCGTGCGCTCAAGTGGCCGCTCTACAAATGGTTCATTGGCAGGCTGGATGCATGTTTGCCGGCTGGTACATGGTCCAGGGACTACTTCCTTCACTATGGGGCGTCGGAAGGCAGAGTCTTCGTTGTTCCACACATTGTTGATGGAGACCGCCTTAGCTCACAAGCCGAAGCCATACATTCACAGCGAAACGAACTCCGATCTAATTGGGAGCTTAGTCCAGATTTAATTGTCTTTCTCTTTGTCGGAAAGTTTATCCATAAGAAACGACCGTTTGATTTTTTGAAGGCGCTGGAAATTGGAAAGCAGACAAACACGCGGATCGCTGGTTTGATGGTCGGGATGGTCCCTTGAAAAATGCGTGCGAACAGTTTGCTAAGGAACACGCTCTGCCGGTTTCCTTCACAGGATTCCTAAACCAATCAGCAATCGCTCAGGCATTTGTAGCTGCGGATGCCCTGGTCCTGCCGTCAGACGGAGGCGAAACCTGGGGTCTGGTTGTGAATGAGGCGATCAGTTGTGGGCTTCCTTGCTTTGTTAGTGACCATGTAGGTTCTGGCCCGGACATCATTGAGAACAATCAGGCGGGCGCGGTTTTCCCTTTAGGAAATACTAAGACGCTAGCTAGTCTCCTTGTTAGGTTTGCTTCTGATGAAAAGCTGCGAAGTGAAATGAGAGTTCAAGCACTAATGATGTCGCGAAAGTACTCGGTCGAGTCGGCGGTTCAAGGAACTTTACGCGCACTCGAGTCGGTCTGCGGATCGTTATGAGAAACCCGCTTGTAAGTAAATATAACTTCCCCAGACTCTTTTTAGTGCTCAGTGTGCCTGTGATACTTGTCTGGCTACTTTGGATGACGTCTATCAATCCTGTGACATCAGCGCAGGTTCTCCTGACGTTCGTCCTCGCATTGATGCCATGGAAGTCGTATTTGACGTGGCGCAAAGGACCACGGGAGAGCTTTCCGCTCTTCAGTGTCATAGCCGCGATGTATTTCCTTTTTTACGCCGTGCCCGTCTTTTGGGGTGATCCCGTCGTGGTTGCGGATTTCGGGCCGGAGATTGAGGTTCCCACTCCAGCTTTGACCCAGGCTTTATTGATGAGCGCACTATCCGTTGGGGTTTTATGGTTAGGGATGAGACTTGGCCTGGGATCAAAACATGTGCCTGTTAGTTTTTCGCGCATTAGTATCAGCACTGCACGTCTTAATTACGTTCGATTCGTGTTAATCGCCGGCAGTCTGCTTGGTATGTACGACGTATCGCTCTACACGTTTGGATCTGGTGGGCGACAAGCAATGGTAATTCTGTTTTCAACGATTCCATTGTTCGCGTTCGCAATACTCTTTCGCGCCTACCTGCGTAAAGAGGAAACGCTTTTGGACCGCATCCTTATCGCTGGTTTCTTAGTCGTACGTTTCATGGCCGGTATGTCGTCCGGCTGGTTGGGGGCTTTCACTTCCATTCTGATTATCTGTTCCGCGTTATACCTCGCAGAGAGGAAACGGTTGCCACGCGCGGCGATACTGATAGTCATTGCTTTCACACTTTTCTTTCAAGTCGGAAAGGATGATTTTCGGAAAACGTACTGGGCTGATCGAGACCTGCAGGCGAGCCGGACGGAACGGCTAATGTTCTGGGTAGATGCTTCATTCGAAAAATGGAACGATGCCATTTCGAATCCAACGTCTCAGAGCTTCCGCGACACGATCAGTCCAAGTGTCAATCGACTGGCCCTCTTAACACAGACCGGAAATGTGATCGACAACACTCCAAGAGTAGTGCCTTATCAATACGGAAAACTTTACTCCTACATGTTCATCACGCTCATCCCAAGGTTTATCTGGCCGGATAAACCCTCGGTTAATGATGCGAATCAGTATTATCAAGTCGCATATGGATTAACTACAGAGGAGAACTTGGACGGAGTGTCGATCGCTGTCGGGGTCATGACGGAAGGGTTCATCAACTTCGGATGGCTTGGAGCCTTCGGCGTAATGTTCTTACTCGGTGTGTTCTTCGACTTTTTTCAAACGTTGTGCTTTTCAAAGACTTCCGGAGTCTTGTGGATGGCACTGGGAATGGTGCTATTACCGCAGTTACTCGCAATTGAGTCGCAAATGGCTCAATACCTGGGGGGCATGTTGCAGCAGGTAGTCTTTACGCTTTTAGTTATGCTGCCTGCTTTTCAATTCAGGACCAATCAAGGGAAGGCAATTCGTTTCCGTCTTGGATATGCCGGCAGGTAGAAACGGCAAGTCAGTGTTTGGTCTGTTTCCAGAATTCGGGAACGGCCACGTGGGAGGAATACAGGCAAGCGGCGCTATTGCCTGGAGTGCCATCGACAGATCTACGAAGGCGGATCTGTTCCTCTATTCAAATAACGGTAACAAGAATTATGCAAGACTCAACGCACTGTGGACCGCACTGAACACCAAGTCGAATCACGACATCGTACTCGTTTGGCAGATTGACTTACTTAAACTGCTTCCTTTTCTGCGGCATAACGGGAAAAGAGTTGTTCTCTTTTTGCATGGAATTGAAGCCTGGAAATCGCACGATTGGCTGACGCGACATGCAAGTCGCAAAGTTGATCTGTTTCTCTCCAATAGTAACTACACCTGGAACCGCTTTATCTCTCATAACCCAATCCTTCGCGATGCCACTCATCAGACTGTTGGCCTTGGCATCGAAGGTCCCATAAGTGGAAATTACATTCAAAAACCAGAACCGACGGCATTGATGATTGCGCGCCTCGCACGCGCTGAGGACTATAAGGGACATCGCGAAGTGATTAACGTATGGCCGCGTGTTGTCCAGCAACATCCGGGTGCCAAACTCTTAATTGCAGGTGGTGGTGATCTCTTAAATGATCTCAAACAGATAATCAGTGCAATGGGAATGAGCGCCCACGTTGAATTGCTCGGAGAAGTTAGTGAGGACAGAAAACAGGAACTGTTAACGAAGTCGCGCTGCTTGTTAATGCCAAGTCGAAACGAAGGTTTTGGCTTGGTGTATCTGGAAGCAATGCGACTGGGGCGACCTTGCCTGGTCAGTAACATTGATGCCGGCAGGGAGGTTGTAAACCCTCCCGAAGCAGGCCTCGAAGTTAATCCCGATGATTCGAATGATCTCTGTGAGGGCATTTGCAAGTTAATGTCCGATGGGGATGGCTGGAATGAGCTTTCAACAAGAGCGCGGAGACGATATGAGAGTGCATACACCGCGCAGCACTTTCAAGAGCGTCTGCTTTCCGCCCTTTTCGCAGCCTAGCCAATGTGTAGCATCTCAGGCATCTACCGGGGATTATCAAAGACAGAATCGTTGTGTCAGGCGCAAGAAGAAACGACTGCTGCGGTAGTTCGAATGAATACCGCCTTGCGACATCGTGGCCCCGACGATGATGGTATGGCAGAGATTGACTTGAAATCCTCTGACTCTGTTCTTTGTTTCGGAAATACGCGGTTGGCCGTTATCGACATATCTGCTGCAGGCCACCAACCGATGTTTGATCCGGAAACTGGAAACTGGATCACGTACAACGGTGAGACCTACAACTACAAAGAGCTGAAACGTGAGATCGGAGATGAGTTTGGAGAGTGGCAGTCACAGACTGATACAGAAGTAGTCCTTCGTGCATACCGTAAGTGGGGTGTTACTGCATTCCGAAAGCTTCGCGGAATGTTTGCCCTGGCTATTTGGGATCATCGACAACAGACGTTGCTCCTGGCACGCGACGAGTTTGGAATCAAGCCTCTTTACTACAGCGGCGAACTCTGCACAGATGGAGCTGAGCTTACTACTACACAATTCGCTTTTGCGTCTGAGGTGAGAGCGCTCTTAGCAAGTAACGCAGTGCCAAGAAAATTAAGCGCCGATGCGGTGAAGTCCTATTTGGAATATGGATCAGTCCAGGCGCCGTTATCAATCGTCGAGAATTGTTGGTCAGTAATGCCCGGTCATTGCTTGACCATAAAGCGACAGGGCGCAGTCTTGAATGTCTCCGTATCTCCTTTCACTAAACTCTCAAGCAACGGGCACCACAAATCTGTTTTTGTGACGACGCCAACCCAGGCTGAGTCGGAATTACGAAACCTACTCAAAGATACCGTAAGCAAACATATGGTTGGTGACGTGCCAATGGGTGTGTTTCTGTCCGGCGGAATGGACTCGAGTGCGATCGTAGCGATGATTAGTCAGGTGTCCTCGGAAAGGCCAAGGACTTTTAGTGTTGTATTTAGTGAGGAGCAATTCAACGAGGCGCCGCATTCACGTTTGATCGCTCAGAAATTCGGAACTGACCACAATGAAGTACTTCTCGATCAGGAAACACTTCTTCATCAACTTCCTGAGGCGATCGCCGCACTCGATCAGCCGAGCATGGATGGCACTAACACCTATGTGGTTTCGAAAGCAGTCAAAGATGCAGGAATAACTGTAGCGCTTTCGGGGCTTGGCGGGGATGAACTGTTTTGCGGTTATCCAAGCTTCAGGCGAGCCTTGAGACTCTCAACTACATCGGGAGTTACCAGGAGTGCTTTGAACGTTGTCTCCAGAGTCGGACATTACTCGAGTGGACGATCGGTTCAAGTCGATAAGTTCTGGCAGCTAGCTTCAAGTCGGGGCACGCCGGAAGACGTTTATCGAATCACGCGACAATTATTTGCTCCTGGTTTGGTGGAACAGCTGCTTTATCAGCAATCTCAACCACGCCCCCCTCAGTCTTTCGCCCACAACGATCTCGATCCTGTGAACCAGATAACGAAGCTCGAGATAGACGGCTACATGTCCAACACTCTTTTAAGAGATACAGACTCAATGAGCATGGCGCACTCACTCGAAGTGCGGGTTCCGTTTGTTGATGTGGACGTGGTTAATTTTGTGAGACAGATTCCCGGGGAATGGAAGTTGACCAGAAAGAATGGTGATGGACCCAAGCCATTTCTGGCAAAGATACTAAAAGATCTCGTGCCGACAGATCTTCTTAAGCGTCGCAAGATGGGGTTCACGTTGCCCTTCGAAAAGTGGATGAAGGCCAATCTCCGCGATGAACTATCGAATGCTTTTTCGGATGGCGAGTTATGGGGCAATGCAGGATTAGACCAAAAGATTGCAAATGGAATCTGGTTGCGATTCCTTAATCAACCGAAAGCAGTCTCATGGTCGCGGCCGTGGGCACTTTACGTTTTAGCGAAGTGGTGCCAGGTCAATAGCGTGACAACCTGATCCTCAAGGCGTCTAATTGAAAGTCCTTCACGTCATTCCTGGTGTTTCAGAGCGTTCGGGCGGGCCCGCGCAGGCAATATTCCCAATGTGCCGGGCATTGTGCGAAAGAGGTGTTGAGGTTTTAGTTGCCACCACCGACGCTCAGCTCACTCCCGAGAAAGTAAGAATGCAAACCCCAACTGAGTACAAGGGTGTTTCGACGATCTTCTTTCCAACCCAATGGGGAGACTCATTCAAATTTTCACAACCAATGTCGGTCTGGTTGGATAAGAACGTAAACGCTTTCGACCTGGTTCATATTCACGCTGTTTTCAATCATTCGTCTTTGACAGCTGCGCGAGCGTGTCGAAAGAACGATGTTCCTTATATTGTGCGACCGTTGGGGACACTGGATCCGTGGAGCATGCAGCGCAAACGGATTATCAAAACTGCGTTCTGGTTTGTGACTGGCAAACGAATGATGCAGGAAGCAGCGGCTGTGCATTACACAACCAAAGCTGAAATGCTGGCGGTCGAGAACTCGCTGAGTTTGAATCATGGCGCCGTCGTGCCGTTGGGAATTGAACTTGAAGATCAACTTGCCCCATCTACGAACACTGAGCCACCTGAAGATCGCTATGTTCTCGTCATGTCTCGGCTTCACCCAAAAAAGGGGCTTGAAGTACTGATCGATGCGTTTGTCGAAGTAGTGCGCTTCTCAGAGTTTTCAACGTGGCAACTCGTTCTCGCGGGCGATGGAGCAGTTGATTATGTGTCTTCGTTGAAGCGCAAAGCTAAAGCGACGGACGCCGGTCACTTAATTCATTTTCCAGGATGGTTGGACGGTAAAGACAAGCAAGCCTTCTTGCGTCGTGCTTCATTGTTGGTGCTGCCGTCGTTTCAGGAGAACTTTGGTTTATGTGTGCTCGAAGCTTTGAGTAATGGCACCCCGGTTTTGGTTAGTCCCCACGTAAATCTAGCCGAGACAATTGTGGCTGCCGGAGCTGGTTGGATTGCTGATGTGAACAAGGACGCGCTTGCAAAGACCTTAAAGGAAGCGCTGAGTTCTGAATCAGAGTTAACGAAGCGAGGTCAGGCTGGTGAGGAACTGTCGAAATTATTCGGCTGGCCGCAGATTGCTGTCGAGTTAGTGTCGCTGTACCAGCGAATTGTAAGTGAGAGGTTGATCCCGTCCAGTGTGTCATTAGGCAATAGTTCGGCGGCTCCCGTTTCTTAGATCTGTTGCTTGGCTAAAGGCCAACCTAATCGGTCGTCGTAGTGCTTGGAGAGCAAACAAACGCAATTCTGTTGTGTGTATTTGGCTTTCTCTTGTTGTTGATCAATAAGTCTTTTGGTGAGCTATGTCTCGCTTGGGATAGGCAAGTGTTTGGCAGAGATTTGGGGATCCGATCGTTTCGGATTCCAATAATCGTCATAGGCGCGGCTATGCTTGTCCTCGGTTCCTGGCTCTTATTATCGTAGCGCGCCGCCGAACAAGCTTGCATCGGACCCCCGGTTTGCGGCCTTTATCGTAGTTACCTGGAAAGCCGCTCAAGCGCATCAACGTTCGCTGAACTAATGTCATCGATGCTCGATCAGATCACGCCCCTCATTCTTACCTACAATGAAGCACCGAATCTGGAGCGGACACTACGCCAGGTTAGTTGGGCTAAGGACATCGTGGTTGTAGATAGCTTCAGTGAAGATGCCACGCCAAGTATTGTTTCAGGTTTTCCGCAAGCACGGATCTACAAGAGAGAGTTTGATTCTCATTGTCGACAGTGGAATTTCGGCCTGACTGAAACGGGGATTCAAACCGACTGGGTGTTGGCACTGGATGCTGACTATGTACTTTCAAATGAATTGATCTCGGAGTTTAGAAACTTAAAGCCCGAAGCTTCTGTGGGCGGATATCGAGTCGACTTTACCTATTGTCTAAACGGTAAGCTATTACGAAGTGGTATATACCCGTCAGTTGCAGTGCTGTATCGCGCCAGCCGGGCTAGTTATGAACAGGATGGGCACACCCAACGAGTGAATATCAGAGGCGAAATCCTCCAACTTCAATCCCGGATTATTCACGACGATCGAAAACCTTTGAGGCGCTGGTTGCACTCGCAGGTTCAGTACGCTGAATTGGAAGCTCAGAAGCTGCTTTGTTCCAAGTCAGATGAGATGACATTGACGAGTCGCGTTCGGAAGTGGAAAGTCATCGCACCGGGCGCAATGTTGTTTTATTGCTTGATTCTCCGTGGTGGGATTGTAGACGGCTGGCCCGGGCTGCTCTACGCGTTTCAGCGAACACTGGCGGAATTAATGTTGTCGCTCAACTTGATACAGGCCACGGTACTCGAGAGGGTTAAGAAGAACTAGATTCCAGCCGAGCTCCACATGCGCCAAACTTAATCCAGGCGTTTCTCCACCCGTCCACTTCTCAACACAAATAAGCGAATGATCATTCTTGGGATTAATGCGTATCACGGAGATGCAGCGGCGGCCATTATTAGAGACGGCAAGCTGTTAGCGGCAGTCGAAGAAGAACGATTCAATCGCTTCAAACACTGTGCTGGTTTTCCGATTGAGTCGATCAAATACTGTTTGCAGGTAGCAGGAGTCGGCATTGATGGTGTGGAACACATCGGTATCTCCCGCGATCCTTCGGCACATCTGCATAAGAAGGTTTTGTTTGCTGCGTCTCGTGCCGCCAAGCAGGCCACGAGTGGCAGAAGCAAGATGGGGAAGCAAGAGGCAGTTGGCACAATTGATATCGTCGCGAATCCAACCAACGGTAACGGCAGTGGGTTACTGGCGCAGATCAAGGATCGACTCGGCAATGCCGCAAGGATCCGCGATCTCAAAGACGAGCTAGCGCGCCAACTTCAGCTATCAAAGAATGACATTCGCGCTCACATTCACAACATCGAACATCATCGCGCTCATCTGGCCAGTGCCTTCTTCGTGTCGCCATTTGAAAAGGCAGCGGTGCTTTCCATCGACGGCTTTGGCGATTTCATCTCCACCATGTGGGGGGTTGGAGAAGGGAACTCGATCGAGGTGCTTGGGCAAGTGGAGTATCCCCACTCGACCGGCATTGTCTACACAGCGACAACACAGTTTCTAGGGTTTCCCAACTATGGCGACGAGGGCAAGGTGATGGGGCTCGCGCCTTATGGTAAGCCCCGGTTCATTGAAGCGTTTCGCAAGATCATACGCACTGAGGAGAACGGACAGTTTCGCCTGAACCTCGACTACTTCCGACATCACGCTGAAGGTGTAGAGATGACCTGGGATCAAGGGTCACCGGTTATCGGCCGCATTTTCTCAAACGAGTTTGCTTCTACGTTTGGTCCAGCACGAACTCCTGGAAGCGCCTTGACAGATCGTGAGCAAGACATCGCCGCCAGTTTGCAACTCCGGTTGGAGGAAGTGGGTTTTCACGTTCTCGACCACTTGCACGAACAGACAGGGCTCACAGACCTCGGGCTGGCCGGTGGTGTTGCCTACAACTCCGTTATGAACGGAAAGATTCCTTTGAATACTCCGTTTAAACGTCTCTTCATCCAACCGGCTGCTGGAGACAGTGGAACGGCACTCGGTGTTTGTTATCGGATTTACAACGGGCTGCTTCAGCATAAGCGAAGCGAAGTAATGAATGGAGCGTACACAGGACCAGAGTTTTCGAATAATAAAATTCGACAAGAGCTGGATGATCTGAAACTCGAATACGAAGAATACGGTGACAGGGAGCTGACTAAGCGCGCAGCCAAGGATATCGCTGAGGGCTTAGTGGTTGGTTGGTTTCAGGGAAGGATGGAATTTGGT